>Ga0180215_1001099_pt1 | contig 30792 bp, 29 predicted proteins | sample eDN3rd37CBELigBY_FD_128871 | JGI IMG/M metagenome (GOLD analysis project Ga0180215, IMG submission 128871) | Enriched backyard soil microbial communities from Emeryville, California, USA - eDNA 3rd pass 37_C BE-Lig BY (version 2) (version 2) | ecosystem: Environmental > Terrestrial > Soil >...
ATTTCTGTTCCTAGGTCATTTCCGTAGAAGGTAGCATCCATTTCAACAAGATCGATGATACCGCTGAATTGATCTTCAGCGCCAATCGGAAGTTGAATTGGAGCAGCGTTTGCTTGAAGACGGTCATGCAGAGTTTTTACTGAATATAAAAAGTCAGCACCGATTTTATCCATTTTGTTAACAAACACGACACGTGGTACACCATAAGTTGTTGCTTGGCGCCAAACTGTCTCTGTTTGTGGTTCAACACCAGATTGAGCATCAAGAACTGTAACCGCACCATCTAATACGCGAAGGGAACGTTCAACCTCTACTGTGAAGTCTACGTGTCCTGGTGTGTCGATGATGTTAACGCGGTGGCCTTTCCATGATGCAGTAGTTGCTGCAGATGTAATTGTAATACCACGTTCTTGTTCTTGCTCCATCCAGTCCATCTGAGAAGCACCTTCATGTGTTTCACCGATTTTATGAATTTTACCAGTGTAATAAAGGATACGCTCAGTGGTAGTTGTTTTACCGGCATCAATGTGTGCCATGATACCGATATTACGAGTATTTTCTAAGGAGAACTCTCTTGCCATCTATGTCTTTCTCCTTCCTAGTATGAGTAGTATTTTATATAGACTATTAATTCTACCAGCGATAGTGAGCAAATGCTTTGTTTGCTTCTGCCATCTTGTGAGTATCTTCGCGCTTCTTCACTGATGCACCAGTGTTATTGGCAGCATCAAGAATTTCGTTAGCTAGACGCTCTTCCATTGTTTTCTCACCACGAAGACGAGAATAGTTAACCAACCAGCGAAGACCAAGTGTTGTGCGGCGGTCAGGACGCACCTCAACTGGTACTTGGTAGTTAGCGCCACCTACACGGCGAGCTCTAACTTCAAGAACAGGCATAATATTCTTTAGAGCTTGTTCGAATACTTCCATTGGCTCTTTGCCTGTGCGCTCTTTAATGATATCAAATGAAGAATATAAGATAGCTTGAGATTTACCTCTCTTGCCATCGATCATCATTTTGTTAATTAGACGGCTAACAAGCTTTGAATTGTATATAGGATCCGGTAATACGTCTCTTTTTGCAACTGGACCTTTACGAGGCATATTATTTCCTCCTTTCAAGAATTCTTTTCTTTATTTTATAAAATATTATTTCTTAGCTGCTTTTGGTCTCTTCGCGCCATATTTTGAACGGCCTTGCATACGGTTTGCTACACCAGCTGTGTCTAGCGCACCACGAACGATGTGGTAACGTACCCCTGGTAAGTCCTTAACACGTCCGCCGCGGATTAATACAACACTGTGTTCCTGAAGGTTATGTCCGATTCCAGGAATGTATGCGTTGACCTCAATTCCATTTGACAAACGTACACGAGCATATTTACGTAATGCTGAGTTCGGTTTCTTAGGAGTCATTGTACCAACACGAGTACAAACACCGCGTTTTTGTGGTGATGAAAGATTAGTTTGAGACTTTTTGAAGCTATTGTAACCTTTGTTTAGCGCAGGTGATTTTGACTTTTCCACTTTTGTTTGACGTGGTTTGCGCACTAATTGGTTAATTGTAGGCATTAAATTGTCCTCCCTTCGTTATTTTGTTTAAGCCCACACATCCAGGTGGTTCATTTTGATGCAAAAAACAAAGTCTTTGCAAATTCAATCTGCAAAAACAGTTTTTAATGGGTTATAGCAACAGTTACCGCACCGACTTCAATCCCGCACGCTTTTCCAAGTTTTTTCATTGAATCAACATACAAGACCGGAACATTTGCCTCTTTGGCTGAGTTTGCCACTTTTAATGCTATCTTTGGATCTGCATCCTTAGCAACGACAATCTCTTTGACTGTTCCTAACTTCAATGCCTTCACTGTCTGCTTTGTTCCTATTATAATACTCTTTGCCTGTAATACTTTTTCATAAGACATTGATTGCATCCTCCAAAGTATTCAGTTAACAGGAGCACCTTTGCTATATTAACACCTTCGAATTTCGATGTCAAGAAGCTGTTTAATTTTTTTATTCTCTTATTGGCTTTTTTGCAATAAAAGAGTTGGTGCTTGCCGAGGCAACCCAGCAAGCACCACAGAATTTCATTACTCTACGGTAACAGTATCTTCAACAGCCTCGTCATTAGTATATGGCTCGGCTCTGCGATAACGCTGCATGCCTGTTCCAGCTGGAACAAGTTTACCAATGATAACATTTTCCTTTAATCCTAGTAATTCATCACGTTTTCCTTTAATTGCCGCATCCGTAAGGACTCTTGTGGTTTCTTGGAATGAAGCAGCAGACAGGAATGAGTCTGTTTCAAGAGACGCTTTTGTGATACCAAGCAATACTGGACGTCCTGTAGCAGGAAGCTTACCAGCAAGGATTGCTTTTTCGTTCGCATCAGTAAATTGATGGATATCAAGCAATGTACCTGGCAGTACATCTGTTTCTGCAGCATCGATGACACGGACTTTGCGAAGCATTTGCCGTACCATTACTTCGATATGCTTATCCCCAATTTCAACCCCTTGCATTCTGTAAACCTTTTGAACCTCACGTAATAAATATTCCTGCACAGCTGTTACGTCTTTAACTTTAATAAGCTCTTTTGGATCAATAGAACCTTCTGTCAGTTCCTGACCGCGCTCTACATGGTCATCAATAGCAACTTTCAAGCGTGCTGTGTACGGAGCTGTGTAAGTGCGTGTTTCTACTTCTCCTTGGACAACAATTTCCTGTTGGCGGTCACGGCCTTCATTAATTCCTACCACAACACCGTCAATTTCAGTAATAACTGCCTGCCCCTTAGGATTACGCGCCTCAAACAATTCCTGAATACGAGGCAAACCTTGAGTGATATCGTCACCGGCAACCCCGCCTGTATGGAATGTACGCATCGTTAACTGTGTACCAGGTTCCCCGATTGACTGTGCAGCGATAATTCCAACTGCTTCACCAACCTCAACTTCTTGACCAGTAGCAAGGTTTCTGCCGTAGCATTTTTTACATACCCCATGACGAGTATTGCAAGTGAAGGCAGAACGTATCCAAACCTTCTCTACGCCAGCGTTAACAACCTCAAGTGCAAGGTCTTCTGTGATAAGTCCGTTTGCAGGAACAATGACTTCATTTGTTTCCGGATGTCTAATTGTTCTTCTAGCATAACGGCCAATCAAACGCTCTTCTAATGATTCGATAATTTCTGTGCCATCCTTTAACGCTGCGATAAGAAGACCGCGGTCTGTTCCACAGTCGTCTTCACGGACAATAACATCCTGGGCAACATCAACAAGTCGTCGTGTTAAATAACCTGAGTCTGCAGTTTTCAGAGCCGTATCGGCAAGACCTTTACGAGCACCATGTGTGGAAATAAAGTATTCTAATACAGTTAATCCTTCACGGAAACTAGACTTAATCGGTAATTCAATAATACGTCCAGCAGGGTTGGCCATAAGTCCGCGCATACCTGCAAGCTGTGTAAAGTTGGATGCGTTACCACGGGCACCAGAGTCACTCATCATAAAAATCGGGTTCGTTTTTTCAAGAGACTTCATCAGTCTTTCCTGAATGGTATCCTTAGCTGCACTCCAAACAGAAATTACTCGGTCATAACGCTCTTCTTCAGTTATAAGACCGCGTCTGAACTGTTTCAATACATTATCAACCTTGGATTGGGCTTCATGAATGATATGCTCTTTTTCTCCAAGTACAACAATGTCAGCCACACCTACAGTGATACCAGCTTTAGTTGAATACTTAAATCCTAAATCCTTCATGCGGTCAAGCATTTTGGATGTTTCGGTAATCTTATAGCGTTTAAAGACTTCTGCAATGATATTTCCAAGAATCTTCTTTTTAAATGGATCTACAAGAGGCATCTCCTTAATAATAGCAGCCACATCCTGACCAGGCTCAACAAAATATTTGGCAGGTGTTTCTACCTCAAGGTTGCTCTTGGTTGGTTCATTAATATATGGGAAAGACTCAGGTAAAATTTCATTGAAAACCATCTTACCTACAGTAGTAATAAGCAATTTACGGTTTTGTTCTTCTGTGAACGTTGGGTTCTTTAAAGTACCTGCTTGAACAGCTACCCTTGTGTGCAGATGAACAAATCCATTTTGATAGGCGAGCAAGGCCTCATCGATATCTTTAAAGATCATGCCTTCCCCGACAGCGCCTTCTCTTTCCAATGTCAGATAATAGTTCCCCAAAACCATATCCTGGGATGGAGTAACAACTGGTTTACCGTCTTTCGGGTTCAAGATATTTTGCGCTGCAAGCATCAATAGGCGGGCTTCAGCCTGTGCCTCTGATGACAGCGGTACGTGAACAGCCATCTGATCACCATCAAAGTCTGCATTGTATGCAGTACAAACTAGAGGATGAAGACGAATGGCGCGTCCTTCTACTAATGTAGGCTCAAATGCCTGAATTCCTAGTCTATGAAGTGTCGGTGCACGGTTAAGAAGCACTGGGTGTTCTTTAATGACACTTTCTAAAACATCCCAAACCTCCGGCTGAACTCGCTCAATTTTGCGTTTGGCAGATTTAATATTGTGCGATAATCCCTTTTCAACTAGTTCTTTCATGACAAATGGCTTAAACAATTCTAAAGCCATTTCTTTCGGAAGTCCGCACTGGTACATCTTCAAGTTCGGGCCTACAACGATAACGGAACGTCCTGAATAGTCAACACGTTTACCTAATAGGTTTTGTCTGAACCGGCCCTGTTTACCTTTCAACATATGTGAAAGTGATTTTAATGGACGGTTTCCTGGACCAGTAACCGGACGTCCGCGGCGTCCATTATCAATTAATGCATCAACAGCTTCTTGAAGCATTCTCTTTTCATTTTGAACAATGATGCTTGGCGCACCCAGGTCAAGTAATCTTTTCAGACGATTATTTCTGTTGATTACACGGCGGTATAGGTCATTAAGGTCAGAAGTGGCAAAACGTCCGCCATCTAACTGGACCATAGGACGAAGCTCAGGAGGAATAACAGGAAGAACATCTAGGATCATCCAAGACGGCTCGTTTCCTGAACCACGGAAAGCCTCTAAAACTTCAAGACGCTTAATAGCACGAGTCCTGCGTTGTCCTTGTGCTGTTCTTAGCTCTTCTTTCAGAAAGTCCACTTCTTTATCAAGATTAATATCTAAAAGAAGTTTTTTAATGGACTCTGCACCCATTGATGCCTGGAATTTATTGCCGTACTTTTCACGGTAAGCTCTGTATTCCTTTTCTGACAGGAGCTGTTTTTTCTCAAGTGATGTATCGCCAGGGTCTGTAACAACATATGAAGCAAAGTAAATAACTTCTTCAAGCGCACGAGGGGACATGTCTAGAACTAGCCCCATACGGCTTGGAATCCCTTTAAAATACCAGATATGTGATACAGGAGCAGCTAATTCAATGTGACCCATTCTCTCTCTGCGGACTTTTGCACGTGTAACTTCAACGCCGCAACGATCACAGACTACCCCTTTATAGCGTACACGTTTATACTTTCCGCAATGACATTCCCAATCCTTAGTAGGTCCGAAAATGCGCTCGCAGAATAACCCGTCTTTTTCTGGTTTTAATGTACGATAGTTGATTGTTTCTGGTTTTTTAACCTCGCCAAAAGACCAAGAACGAATCTTGTCTGGTGAAGCCAGACCAATTTTCATATACTCAAAATTATTTACATCTAGCAAGGGGCCTACCTCCCTTTTGATCTCCGAGCTGTGCTACAAGTTAATATTATTTATCCTGCATGAGCCGTATATCATTTTGTTTAAAATACGGCCCACGCTGTTTAACAAAGGATTTGCCGATAGTTCTATTCTTTCGTTACTACTTCTTCTTCTGAATCTGAATTTTGCGGTTCTGGAGTAATGGTAAATGACTCAGCCTGCTGGACTTCTTCTTCATCCTCCATATCACGCATTTCAATTTCCTCTTCATCACCAGAAAGGATTTTTACGTCCATACCTAAGCTTTGAAGCTCTTTAATCAATACTTTGAATGATTCTGGAACACCTGGTTCAGGTACATTATCACCTTTAACGATTGCCTCGTATGTTTTCACACGTCCGACAACGTCATCAGATTTAACAGTTAAGATTTCCTGAAGCGTATAGGCTGCCCCATATGCTTCAAGTGCCCATACTTCCATCTCACCAAAGCGCTGGCCGCCAAACTGAGCCTTACCGCCCAATGGCTGCTGCGTAACTAGTGAATATGGACCGGTTGAACGCGCATGAAGCTTGTCATCAACCATGTGAGCAAGTTTAATCATGTACATTACACCTACTGATACACGGTTGTCAAATGGTTCACCTGAACGCCCGTCATATAGGATTGTCTTCGCATCCCTTGCCATCCCGGCTTCTTCGATGGTTTCCCAAACATCATCCTCAGTTGCTCCATCAAATACTGGTGTAGCAACATGGATGCCAAGAGCTCTTGCAGCCATTCCAAGATGAAGCTCTAGCACCTGGCCGATATTCATCCGTGATGGAACGCCTAATGGATTTAACATGATATCCACCGGTGTTCCGTCTGGCATAAACGGCATATCCTCTTCAGGAAGAATACGGGAAATAACCCCTTTATTTCCATGACGTCCGGCCATTTTATCCCCTGCAGAAATCTTACGCTTCTGTACGATATAAACACGGACAAGCTGGTTGACACCTGGAGGAAGCTCGTCACCGTCTTCTCTATTAAAGACCTTGACATCAAGGACAATACCTCCGCCGCCATGCGGTACACGAAGAGATGTATCGCGGACTTCACGTGCCTTCTCACCAAAAATGGCATGTAAAAGTCTTTCCTCGGCAGTTAATTCGGTAACCCCTTTTGGTGTAACCTTACCCACAAGAAGGTCTCCGTCTTTAACTTCAGCCCCTGTACGGATAATACCGCGTTCATCTAAATTTCGAAGAGCATCTTCTCCAACGTTTGGAATATCGCGTGTGATTTCCTCAGGTCCTAGCTTTGTATCCCGAGATTCAGACTCGTATTCTTCGATATGAATAGAAGTATAAACATCATCTTTTACTAAACGTTCACTCATGATGATGGCATCCTCATAGTTATAGCCATCCCATGTCATGAAAGCAACAAGGACGTTGCGGCCAAGAGCTAGTTCACCAAGCTCCATTGAAGGACCATCAGCAAGGATTTCACCTTTTGTTACACGGTTGCCCACCGCAACAATTGGACGCTGATTATAGCAAGTACCTTGGTTAGAACGGATAAACTTTAACATGCGGTATTTATCAAGGTTGCCTTTAACCTCTTGCCCATCGATTACATTGACTCTGCGGACCCATACCTCACGAGCCTCAACATGTTCAACGATCCCATCATGCTTACAAATGACAGCTGCACCAGAGTCCTTACCTGATACATATTCCATACCTGTTCCAACCCTAGGAGACTCAGGCTGCATTAACGGAACAGCTTGCCGCTGCATGTTGGCACCCATAAGCGCACGGTTTGAGTCATCATTTTCCAGGAACGGAATACAAGCTGTCGCTGCAGAGACAACCTGTTTTGGCGATACATCCATATAATCGATGCGTTCTCGAGCCACAACAGTGTTTTCCCCTTTAAAGCGCGCAACAACTTCTTCATCAAGAAACGATCCATCCTCACCCAGAAGAACGTTTGCCTGTGCAACGACATAGTTATCCTCTTCATCCGCTGTTAAATAATCAATATGGTCAGTAACCTTTCCCGTATCTGGATCAATGCGGCGATATGGTGTTTCAATAAAGCCAAAGCGATTGACCTTAGCATAAGAAGACAATGAGTTAATCAGTCCGATGTTTGGACCTTCCGGCGTTTCAATCGGACACATGCGCCCATAGTGAGAATAGTGGACGTCACGCACTTCCATCCCTGCACGTTCACGGGTAAGACCACCAGGTCCGAGTGCAGATAAACGTCTTTTATGTGTTAATTCCGCAAGCGGATTGGTTTGGTCCATGAATTGCGATAATTGAGAGCTTCCAAAGAACTCTTTAATGGAGGCAATTACAGGACGAATATTAATCAATTGCTGCGGTGTTATAGTGTTGGTATCCTGAATGGACATCCTTTCCCTAACCACACGCTCCATTCTGGAAAGACCAATGCGGAATTGGTTCTGCAATAGTTCACCAACTGAACGCAAACGTCTGTTGCCAAGATGGTCGATATCATCGGTATCTCCAACTCCATGAAGCAAATCAAAGAAGTAACTAATAGAAGCAATAATATCGGAAGGGGAAATATTCTTTACAGCCTCTTCCACATATGCATTGCCAATGACGTTAATTACTTTTTCTCCATCATCGTTTGGAGCATAAATTTTAATAGATTGAAGAGTAATGTCCTCGTCTAATACGCCGCCAACTAGACTTACCTTCTTAAATCCAACATTCTTTTCTAATTTAGGCAGAATGCGATCTAATGTACGTCGGTCAAGCATAACACCTTTTTCAGCAATAATTTCACCTGTTTCTGGATCAACAAGTGTTTCTGCAAGGCGCTGGCCGAATAATCTATTTTTAATATGAAGCTTTTTATTAATTTTGTATCTTCCCACATTGGCTAAATCATAGCGCTTAGGGTCAAAAAATCTGGAAATCAGCAAACTCTTTGCATTCTCTACTGTTGGAGGCTCGCCAGGGCGAAGGCGCTCGTATATTTCCAGCAAAGCCTTTTCTATGCCTTCAGTGTTGTCCTTTTCCAGCGTATTTCTAATATATTCATTATCTCCAATTAAATCGATGATCTCTTGATCAGATCCGAATCCAAGTGCACGCAAAAGAACCGTAACCGGAAGCTTCCTAGTACGATCTATTCTTACATATACAACATCCTTGGCATCTGTTTCATATTCAAGCCAAGCACCGCGATTCGGGATTACTGTTGCAGTAAAGCCCTTTTTACCGTTTTTATCGATTTTCCCGCTGAAATAAACACTTGGTGAACGGACTAATTGTGAAACAATAACACGTTCCGCTCCATTAATAACAAATGTTCCAGTCTCAGTCATTAAAGGAAAATCGCCCATAAAGACATCCTGATCCTTAACTTCGCCTGTTTCCTTGTTTACTAGGCGCACTTTTACACGTAAAGGCGCAGAGTATGTAACATCTCTTTCCTTTGATTCCGGAACAGAATATTTTGGTTCGCCAAGGCTGTAATCAATGAATTCAAGCGATAAATTACCAGTAAAGTCTTCAATCGGCGAAATGTCCTGAAACATTTCACGTAAACCCTCATCAAGAAACCATTGATAAGAAGAGGTTTGGATTTCGATTAGATTTGGTAATTCTAAAACTTCTTTGATTCGCGCGTAACTCCTACGTTGGCGGTGTCGTCCATACTGAACTAGTTGACCTGTCAACTGATTCACCCCTCAAATCAAGCGTATTATTGCAATAATATTCTTTAGAATAGGACTATTCGCCCTATCATAAGACAGACAAAAAGAAAAAGGGTTTTTAATTTAAAAACCACATTTCCACATTACGACCATTATTTTTTTAGTTTTACCACTGCTACCATTTTTATACAACATTTGGGTAAATTACTAATTTTAATGAGTATAATATGTTGGCATTATACAATGCTAGCATACCCAAAATGTCAAGTCAATCTTTTTTCGCTTTAATAATAAAATATCCTTTTTTCTTTTCTACTGTTTCTACGTCTCCAAAAAGCTCAGATAACTTGTCTATCGCTGAAGGCGCACCCTGTTTTTTCTGAATAACTACCCATAATTCTCCACCTGATAACAAATGGTTAGCACTTTGCTCAAAAATTCCATGAACAACCATTTTCCCGGCACGAATTGGAGGGTTTGTTAATATCGCAGCAAACGAATGATCTTTAACGCCTTCAAGCTGGTCACTCTCGTAGATACATACATTTTTAATTCCATTCAGTTCTGCATTTTCCTTTGCTAAAGAAAGAGCTCTTTCATTAACATCAACCATATGGACGGTGCGATCAGGATATTGTTTTGCAACAGAAAGTCCAATCGGTCCATAGCCGCAGCCTACATCTAAAATATTTCCATCCAGCGATGGCTTTTCAAACGTTTCAATCAGCAGCCTTGAACCAAAATCCACTTCATTTTTGGAAAAGACACCATTATCTGTCTTAAAGCGGAATGATTGATTTCTTAACGTATAGTTCCAATATTTAGGGTTACTTTCAGTTTGCTGTGTTTTGGAATAATAATGATCCGACATTTTCTCACCTCCACACTGGAAATGATTGAAGATTTTTTTATAAGAGGTTTATTGATGGCAATATAAATATTTTAAGAAGTGAAAAAAAGCCCGCTTAAACAGCGGGCCTTTTAATATTAAAATTACTTAACTTCAACGCCAGCTCCAACTTCTTCAAGTTTAGCTTTGATTTCTTCAGCTTCCTCTTTAGAAGCTCCTTCTTTAACTGCTTTTGGAGTGTTGTCAACAAGTTCTTTTGCTTCTTTAAGTCCAAGGCCTGTGATTTCACGAACAACCTTGATAACTTTAATTTTTTGATCTCCTGCAGAAGCAAGGATTACATCAAATTCAGTTTGCTCTTCAACAGCGCCGCCAGCAGCAGCTCCGCCCATAACAGCTACAGGAGCTGCAGCAGTTACACCAAATTCTTCTTCAATAGCTTTTACTAGGTCATTTAGTTCTAAAACAGTCATATTTTTAACTGCTTCGATGATTTGTTCTTTAGTCATGATAAATTTCCTCCTTGTTATTGGTTCATATATATTAAATAGCGGTTAATTTTAACTTACGCGCCTTGTTCTTCTTTTTGATCTGCAACAGCTTTTGCAGCAAGAGCAAGATTGCGGATAGGTGCTTGAAGCACGCTGAGTAGCATAGATAGCAAGCCTTCGCGTGATGGAAGTTCTGCAAGAGCCTTTACTTCCTCCACTGAAGCAATGTTTCCTTCAATTACACCTGATTTAATTTCAAGTGCTTCATTCTTTTTCGCAAAGTCATTAAGAATCTTTGCTGGAGCAACCACATCTTCATTACTGAAAGCAATTGCGTTTGGACCAGTCAGAACTTCATTTAGGCCAGAAAGTTCTGCTTGTTCAGCCGCACGGCGAGTTAAAGTATTTTTGTATACTTTGAATTCAATGCCTGCTTCACGAAGCTGCTTACGAAGTTCAGTAACTTGAGCTACTGAAAGTCCGCGATAGTCAACAACAATTGTTGATACGCTATTTTTTAGCTTGTCAGCTATTTCGTCGACGATTTGTTTCTTTTGTTCGATAACGCTGCTCATCTCTACACCTCCTGTTGGATTCATTTATACCGTTCAATAAAAAACCTCCATATCAAACGAAGACATGGAGGAAGAATACAATAGCCGTACATTATTGAATCTATCGTATAACCTCGGCAGGAAATTAAGCTTTTAGCACCTGCTGTCTACGGTACAAATGTTATTCTATTTTAACAACAAATAATATTTTATAAAAAATATATTTGTTTGTCAACACTTTTTAAAATCGATTATTTAACTGCTACGGAAGATGGATCAACCTTCACGCCAGGGCCCATAGTTGAAGTAACAGTTACGTTCTTCATGTATGTTCCTTTAGCAGCTGCAGGCTTCACTTTAAGCATTGTATCAAAGATAGTATTGAAGTTTTCAACAAGCTTTTCAGTGTCAAATGAAACTTTTCCGATTGGCACGTGGATGTTACCAGCTTTGTCAACACGGTATTCTACTTTACCTGCTTTGATTTCTTTAACAGCCTTATCAACATCAAATGTTACTGTACCTGTTTTAGGGTTTGGCATTAAGCCTTTAGGTCCAAGAACACGTCCAAGCTTACCAACTTCACCCATCATATCAGGTGTTGCAACGATAACATCAAAATCGAACCAGCCTTGAGTGATTTTGTTAATGTATTCAGCATCGCCTACATAGTCTGCACCAGCAGCCTCTGCTTCTTTCACTTTTTCACCTTTAGCAAAAACTAGCACACGCTGTGTTTTACCAGTTCCGTTCGGAAGAACTACTGCACCGCGGATATTCTGGTCAGCTTTCTTAGGGTCAACGCCTAAACGGAAAGCAGCCTCAACAGTTGCATCGAATTTTGCGTAGTTTGTTTTCTTTGCTAATTCGATTGCTTCATCAATTGCATAAGCTTTTTCACGATCTACAAGCTTTACAGCTTCTAAATACTTTTTGCCTTTTTTAGCCATTATAATTTCCTCCTCGATTGTGGTTTTAGCGGAATTACCTCCCACGAAAAAGGTTGCGCGTGAAGGCAAATTCTCACAACGCAACCCCGCAAAACAACCTAAATACTAGCACACATTAGTCTTCGATAACGATACCCATGCTGCGTGCAGTACCTTCAACCATTAACATTGCAGCTTCTACGCTTGCAGCGTTAAGGTCAGGCATTTTTGTTTCAGCAATCTCGCGTACCTTGTCACGCTTGACTGTTGCTACTTTATTACGGTTTGGTTCACCTGAACCAGACTCGATACCAGCTGCTTTCTTAAGCAATACGGCAGCAGGAGGAGTTTTCGTAATAAATGTAAATGAACGGTCTTCAAAAACCGTGATTTCAACAGGGATAATTAACCCAGCCTGTTCAGCTGTACGTGCGTTAAATTCCTTACAGAATCCCATGATGTTAACACCGGCTTGACCAAGTGCAGGTCCTACTGGCGGTGCAGGGTTTGCTTTACCCGCAGGGATTTGTAATTTTACAAGTTTGATTACCTTTTTAGCCACGAGACACACCTCCTTAAAGTCCGTGATGTGGTAATAGGGTCCCTCTATCTTACCGCGGTTCCCTCCCACTCATCTTATCGTCTTTATATAAAGATAAAGAACACACAATTGTCCGGTCTCGAAACCCGAGACATACTGACCTATGAAATATTATCACTTTTTAGAACTGATTTCAAGTTTTTTTAGTTTGATTGAACAAAATTCTTGTTTATATCGTTGCTTTTATAATTTCTCGATCTGTGAAAAGTCAAGTTCTACCGGCGTATCGCGGCCAAACATATTAACTAGAACCTTAATTTTCGCCTTATCTTTGTCAATCTCTTCGATGGATCCAGGAAGATTGGCAAATGGACCTTCTTTAACCTTAACCATTTCACCAATTTCAAAGTCAATGTCCACCCGTTTTTCATCGAAGCCCATACGCTTCAATAGGGAATCCACTTCATCAGGCAGCAGCGGAGTTGGTTTAGAACCAGAACCAGCGGATCCAACAAACCCTGTTACTCCCGGAGTATTTCTGACAACATACCAGGAGTCATCCGTCATAACAATTTCCACCAGCACATAACCAGGGAATACTTTTCTTTTTACAATCTTTTTCTTCCCGTTTTTAATTTCTGTTTCCTCTTCTTCCGGCACAATCACACGAAAAATTTTATCTTGCATACCCATAGATTCTACACGTTTTTCAAGGTTTGCCTTTACTTTGTTCTCATACCCTGAATACGTATGAACAACATACCAATTCTTTTCCATTCAAGGGGACGATGTCGTCCTTCCCTCCCTGCGATTAACAAATGATCAATCAATGCCAATCAAATTTTTTTACCAAATGAAAAAACCCGTTACCGGGCTTCCACAAATGTTTCCTGTTTATTTTCCATTATACCATGGACATACAGGGGTTATTCAAGAATTAAACGAATCAATTCAGAAATCCCTAAGTCAATGACTGCAAAGAAAACCGCAACGAACGTAACTGTTGCTAGAACCGTAATAGTATAGCTGGTTAGCTCTTTCCGCTTCGGCCAGCTGACTTTTCTCATTTCACGTCCGACTTCACGGAAAAACTTCAAGATGCGTTGCATTTTGTAACCCCCAAATTCCCAAGAATATGCCTTTATATCTATAAAAATTTCACTTTGTTTCCCTGTGAGTTGTATGAACATTACAATTCTTACAAAACTTTTTGAGTTCTAGACGTTCTGAATCCTTGTGATTATGAGTCGTATAATTTCTAGATCCGCATTTCTCACAAGCTAACACAATCTTATTTCCCATTGATTCACCTACTAAATCAATATACGCCCTTAAAACTTTATCACGGACATGTAATGATGTCAATAAACGGCGGAAATTGGAAGAGGGCACAAGCAGGATTATAAAGAAATCTCTCTTACTTCCAGATACCGTTCAAGTTTGCGTTTAACCCGCTGAAGGGCATTATCAATTGACTTGACATGACGATTTAATTCTTCGGATATCTCTTGGTATGACTGGCCATCCAAATATAGCGCAAGCACTTTTCTTTCTAAATCACTTAGAAGTTCAGCCATCTTTACTTCAATATGATCAAACTCTTCCTGATTGATAATTAACTCTTCTGGATCCATCACCTTTGCCCCAGAAATCACGTCCATCAAGGTCCGGTCTGATTCCTCATCATAAATAGGCTTGTCCAATGAAACGTATGAATTCAGCGGTATATGCTTTTGCCTCGTAGCTGTTTTTATTGCTGTAATAATCTGCCTTGTGATGCACAGCTCAGCAAACGCCTTAAAGGATGATAGCTTATCCTCTTTGTAATCGCGGATAGCTTTATATAAACCTATCATTCCTTCTTGGACAATATCCTCTTTATCTGCGCCAATCAAAAAGTAGGATCTCGCTTTGGCACGGACAAAATTCCGATACTTGTGAATGAGGTAGTCTAATGCTTCGCTTTCCCCTTTATGCACTAGTACAACCAGTTCTTCATCCTCAAGATGAACATAGCCAAAATTTCCTTCGTCTATCGTCTTAAAGTCAGTACTCACTAAGGATCCCCCCAACCGCACAAGCATAGATAAAATTATTATACAGTAGGGTTTTTTCCAGAGTCAACCATCCATCACTTTTCTCTGCGCCATTTTTCAAAAATTTCTGCAACTTCCGGCTTAAGAGCGATTTTCGAAAATGGCTGTTTTTCCTGAATCCTCTTTACCTTTTTTTCTATATTGCTCTCTATCATATTCATTTCATTTAACAATTCTCTTGAAGACTTTCTCAGTGCGCCCTGACCAAAAATGGCCCACTGTTCTGTATAGTCGGATGTTGCGACATGTATTTGCGTTTTAATATTGCTAAGGCTGATGGCAAGCTTTTCAATTCTTTCATCAGCCGTTTCATTTGCTTTTGTAAAAATAACTTCAACTTTGCTGTTTTTATATTTTTTCTGTGTCCCCTTTACATACTGGGCATCAAAAACAACAATTACCTTATAACCTGAATACCCCTGATACTCAGCCATTTTTTCAACCAGCCGATCCCTTGCGGCTGATAAGTCCTTTTTTTTCAGCTCCTGCAGCTCTGGCCATGCCCCGATTACGTTATAGCCATCAACAATAAGGATGTCCATTTTTATCCCTCAAGAGGGTGTCTTTTGCGATAAACCTCATACATAAGAAGAGCAGCAGCTACAGATGCATTTAAAGATGTAACATGACCAGACATAGGCAGTTGAATGAGAAAATCACACTTATCCCTGATTAAACGCCCCATTCCTTTTCCTTCACTGCCAATGACTAAGCCTAGTGGAAGGGTACCATCAAACTGACGATAATCCTGATCTCCCGATGCATCGGTACCAGCAATCCAGACGCCTTGTTCTTTTAATTCATCAATGGTTCTTGCCATATTTGTTACACGGACAACAGGAATATGCTCAATGGCCCCTGTTGATGCCTTTGCTACAGTAGCCGTAAGACCGACAGCTCTTCTCTTTGGAATAATGATGCCGTGAGCTCCCACAGCATCTGCTGTTCTCATAATCGATCCTAAATTATGCGGATCTTCAATTTCATCGAGCAAAAGGAAGAAAGGAGCTTGATTTTTCTTTTCTGCTGCTTCGAATAAATCGTCCAATTCTGCATATTGATAAGCTGCAACCTGTGCTGCTACACCTTGATGGGCTTGTCCCTCAGCAAGCTGATCCAGTTTTTTCTTCGGTACAAACTGAACAAATACACCTGATGATTTAGCTAAGCCAATCACCTGCTGCATTTGGCCTCCTTGGGATCCTTCTGCAATAAGAATTTTGTTAATGTCCCTGCCTGACTTCAATGCCTCGATTACAGGATTTTTCCCAACAATAATATCCTGACTCATGACAAACCTCCTCCTTCCTTCTCTTCTGTCATCCGAAAACTTTCCAAAATAATTTCTTCAAGCCGTTCCTGCTTCCCAGCCAAGTAGAGATAGCCTAGAAGCGATTCAAAAGCTGTGCTGTATCTGTATGTTTGAACATCAGTATTTTTCGGCACTGTACCGGATTTTGCATTTCTGCCTCTTTTCACAACGGCTGTCTCTTCTTCAGTCAGCATTTGTGAATCAAGCATCTTATGAATGATCTGGGACTGCGCTTTGGCTGAAACATAATGGGTCGCTTCTTTGTGCAAAAAATGGGGGCGGACGCGCCCCTGCTGTATCAGATGTCTGCGTACATAGATTTCAAAAACAGCATCGCCCATATAAGCAAGGGCGAGGCTATTTAATTGTTTTTCATCTATTTTGTTCTTATAATGAAGCATCCTTTATCCTCTTTTCCATCTCGTGCCTTGCGGTGTGTCCTCAAGGATAATGTTCATATCTTTTAGCTTGTCACGGATTTCATCTGCCAATTGAAAATTGCGGTCCTTACGAGCTTGTATACGCTGCTGAATAAGCTGTTCAATTTCCTCATCAAGCAATTCGCCCTTTTCCTCATCAAGCGAAAGTCCAAGCACCTGGAAAAGTTCCTCAAATTCCTTTGTAAGAGCCTCAATGACTCCAACAGATGTATTTTTCTCCCGCAAATAAAGATTGGCCAATTTTGAAAGCTCAAATAGGACAGATATGCCATTGGCTGTATTGAAATCGTCATCCATGGCCTTAATAAATTCCTCATGAAGGGCAGATAAATTTTCAATCCATTCCCCATTATTATCTGTTAAATTGGCACTTGTCTGCTTACGGTGGTTCAGATTGTGGTACGACGTTTTAATCCGCTCTAAACCCGCACGAGTATCTTCTAAAATTTCCTCGCTATAATTGATCGGATTGCGGTAGTGCACAGAAAGCATAAAGAATCTGATCATTTGGGGATCATATGTTTTGATAATGTCATGAACCAGGACAAAATTTCCAAGGGATTTAGACATTTTTTCGTTATCAATATTAATGTATCCATTATGCATCCAATAGCGGGCAAAAGTTTTGCCGGTTACCGCTTCCGATTGGGCGATTTCATTCTCATGGTGCGGGAAGGTCAAATCCTGTCCCCCTGCATGAATATCAATGGTATCCCCTAAATATTTTCTAGCCATGGCTGAGCACTCGATGTGCCATCCCGGTCTTCCTTTGCCCCATGGGCTATCCCAATAAATTTCGCCTTCCTTTGCTGCCTTCCAAAGGGCAAAATCAAGAGCATCATTTTTCTTTTCTCCTACAGCGATTCGCGCACCGGATTTCAGCTCATCAATGGACTGATGTGAAAGCTTTCCGTATTCATCAAACTTTCGCGTATGGTAATACACATCTCCCTCAGATTCATAAGCAAATCCTTTATCGATTAAAGCCTGAATAAAATCGATAATAATATCCATATTTTCTGTTACTCTCGGATGGACATCTGCCTTTTTGCATCCAAGAGCTGAAACATCAGAAAAATAAGCTTCAATAAACCGGTCAGCGATAACAGGTACTTCCTCGCCTAATTCATTAGCCGCACGAATTAATTTATCGTCGACATCTGTGAAGTTAGAAATGTAATTTACATCATAGCCGCGGTATTCAAGGTATCTTCTTACGGTGTCAAAAACAATTGCCGGACGGGCGTTCCCTATATGAATATAATTATAGACAGTTGGTCCGCAAACATACATTTTCACCTTTCCTTCTTCCAAAGGAATAAAAGGCTCTTTTTTTCTTGTCAGGGTATTATAAAGCTGTATAGCCATTAAACCTGGCTCCTTTCTCTCTTCAAAAATTCCATTTCTTTTTTCAAAGTATCGATTTCATTCTGCAGTTCCTTTAACCGGTCGGCAATTGGATCTGGAAGGTCTGAGTGGTTTAAATCCTTGCTGATTTTCATGCCATCCCGGATTTTCACCTTTCCTGGTATACCCACAACTGTAGAGTTTGGCGGCACTTCATGAAGAACAACCGAACCCGCTCCTATCTTCGAATTTTCCCCAATTGTTATCGACCCCAGCACTTTTGCTCCTGTCGCAATTAAGGCATTATCCATAATGGTCGGATGCCGCTTTCCCTTTTCTTTCCCCGTTCCTCCTAGCGTAACACCTTGATAAACTGTTACATTATCGCCAATTTCACAGGTTTCGCCAATCACAACACCCATTCCGTGGTCAATGAAAAACCGCCTCCCTATTTTTGCTCCGGGGTGGATTTCAATGCCTGTAAAGAATCGGCTTATTTGCGAAACTGCTCTTGCTATAAAGAATAACCTTTTCTTAAAAAAGAAATGTGCCACTCGGTGAGCCCAGATAGCATGCAATCCTGAGTAAGTTAATATTACTTCCAAATAGCTTCTAGCCGCGGGATCCTGCTCAAATACCACATCGATATCTTCTTTCATTCTTTTAAACATCCTTTTCAGCCCTCCTCTTGTATCACTTGAAGTTTTTCCTAAATAATATTTTCTGGGAAATAGCTTATTTCCTAACGTTTTCCCACAATAAAAAAAGCGCCTCTGTCATCATGACAGAGACGCTAAAAGCGCGGTTCCACTCTGTTTAGGCAATAAATATGCCCCAACTTAAACCTTGTAACGGCAGGCATCCGCTTATTTCTACTATGATGACAAAACATTGTTCGAAATAAGGCTCAGAGGGGCACTTCAGAACTATGAGAGGCCTAAACCACTTTCAGCCGGTGATGGTTCTCTCTAATAAGCATCATTGATCCTACTTTTCCTCTTCAACACTTTGGATATTATATGATTACTTAATAATATATTACATTTTAGCTAAGATGTTAACCTAAAATGTTTGATAATCGATTTTTTACTTTTTCTTTTCCAAAAAGCTCAATGGTCTGAGGAAGATCCGGCCCATGTGTTTGTCCTGTAATGGCTGCACGAATTGGCATAAAGAGTTTCTTGCCCTTATGGCCAGTTGATTTCTGCACAGTCTTCATGGCTGCTTTAATTTCATCTGCCTTAAATTCGCTAAGACTATCAATTTCATTTAGGAAGGCAGATAGAACTTCAGGTACCTGCTCCTCTTCAAGAATCGCCTTTGCCTCTTCTTCAAAAGCTAATTCCTCTTTAAAGAAAATCTCAGAAAGGTCTACAATTTCAGCACCAAAGCTCATTTTTTCCTGGTATAAGGCAATTAGGCTTGTTACCCACTTTGTTTCTTCTTCCGTCATATCTTCTTTAACGCGGCCGGCCTTCACAAGATGCGGAAGGGAAATATTCACTAATCTGTCTATGTCAATTTTTTTCATATACTGGTTGTTCATCCAGGTTAGCTTCTGCTTATCAAATAAAGCAGGCGATTTAGATAGACGGTTTGCATCAAAAATTTGGATAAACTCATCCTTAGAGTATATCTCTTCTTCGCCAGACGGTGACCAGCCTAGCAAAGCGATAAAGTTAAAGAGGGCTTCAGGCAGAAAGCCAAGCTCTTCATATTGTTCTATAAATTGAATAATTGATTCATCCCGTTTGCTCAGTTTTTTGCGGCTTTCATTAACAATTAGGGTCATATGGCCAAAGATTGGGGGCTCCCAGCCTAATGCATCATAGATCATTAATTGCTTTGGCGTGTTTGAAATATGATCGTCCCCTCTTAAAACATGAGAGATTTCCATCAAATGATCATCAATGGTTACAGCAAAATTATAGGTTGGCGTTCCATCCTTTTTCACAATAACATGATCGCCAATGCCATCTGATTCAAAAGAAACTTCTCCTTTTACCATATCATTGAAAGTATACACTTTGCCCTTAGGCACAGCAAAACGGATGCTAGGCTGTCTTCCTTCTGCCTCAAGCTTCGCTTGATCCTCCGGTGTTAAATGGCGGCAGCGGCCGGAATAGATTGGGGTTTCTCCTTTTGCCATCTGAGCTTCCCTGTCAGCTTCAAGCTCTTCTTCCGTACAATAGCATTTATAGGCATGTCCCTTTTCCATTAGCTCTTTGTAAAACTTCTCGTAAATATCGTTTCTTTCAGACTGGCGGTATGGCCCGAAGCCGCCATCCTTATCGACGCTTTCATCCCAATCAATGCCAAGCCATGTTAAATATTTCAGCTGGCTTTCTTCTCCGCCGGCAATATTGCGCTTTTTATCCGTATCCTCAATGCGGATAATAAACTTTCCGCCATTATTTCTTGCATATAAGTAGTTAAATAACGCTGTACGGGCATTACCGATATGTAAATGTCCAGTTGGACTCGGGGCATAGCGCACGCGAATATCATTTGACATAAAATTTTTGCCTCCTCATTTTCTCTTATCCGTCCTATATTGTATCACCCGCGTGAGGGGAAAACATCTATAAATCAGGGTTATTTGCTTTTTTGCAGCAGCACAACAGCCTGTGATGCAATTCCCTCTCCTCTTCCAGTAAATCCAAGCTTTTCTGTAGTAGTGGCTTTTACATTAATTCTTTCTATATCTGTCTCTAATATTTCAGCAATTCTTTCTTTCATTTGATCTATGTATGGCGCCATTTTTGGCTTTTGCGCAATAATGGTGCAATCGGCATTAACAAGCTCGTATCCTCTCTTTTTCACCAGTTCCCAAACAAGTTCAAGTAATTTTGCTGAATCAGCATCTTTAAAGGCAGGATCTGTGTCAGGAAAATGCTTGCCAATGTCTCCTTCACCAATAGCCCCTAGACAGGCATCCGTAATCGTATGCAGCAGAACATCAGCATCTGAATGACCTGCCAAGCCCTTTTCATGCGGAATGTGAATACCGCCAATAATCATGGGGCGTCCTTCTGTTAATTGATGTACATCAAAGCCTTGTCCAATTCGAAACATTTTTTAGTCCCCTTTTTGTTTAATCTGTTCTTTTCTTTTACACATAATAGCCTCCGCAAAATATAAATCCTCCGGAGTGGTTAATTTTATATTGTCATAGTTTCCTTCCACGATAACCACCTTATGACCAAGCCGCTCCACTAAACTGGAATCGTCTGTGCCAAGATAGGAATCTCTTTCAGCCTTCTGGTAGGCATCAAGCAAGAGAGAAAAACGAAAAGCCTGTGGGGTTTGCACAGCCCACAAGCTTGAACGCTCAACTGTTTCGGCAACCATATTCCCTTCAGCCCTTTTTACTGTATCCTTAACCGGAACGGCCAATATGGCAGCTCCGGTTTCATCAGCAGCATCTGTAAGAGAATGAATTTGTCCTTGGTCAACAAAAGGGCGGGCAGCATCATGAACTAGAATAACCCCTTGCGGCTTTACACATTTCAGCGCATTGAAAATGCTGTATTGTCTTTCCGTTCCCCCGTATATCAAGGCCTGGACTTTCCGGATATGATATTGGCTGATTAATTTCTTCACCTCAGCTTCATCATCCGGATTAATGGCAAGGTAAATTCCCTGGCACTCATCATCTGTTTCAAAGATATTTAATGTATGAATAAAAACAGGTATATGATTCATTTCAAGTAAAATCTTGTTTTTTCCGGCGCCCATCCTTTTCCCCTGTCCGGCAGCCGGTAAAATGACTTGATAAGCCATAGATACAAACTCCAATCTCCTTAAAGCAGCTTACAATGCTTTTTCTAATAGTTTTGGCTTGGCAAAAATCATGCGGCCTGCAGATGTCTGCAGAACACTGGTTACAAGCACATCAATATTTTTGCCAATATAATCCCGGCCATCCTCAACTACAATCATTGTACCATCATCAAGATAGGCGATGCCTTGATTTTGTTCCTTCCCATCCTTGATTACTTGGACCTTCATCTCTTCTCCAGGAAGGACCACTGGTTTCACTGCGTTAGCCAGGTCATTAATATTTAGAACAGATACACCTTGAAACTCACAAACTTTGTTTAAATTAAAGTCATTGGTTACTACCATGCCGCCGGTTATTTTCGCCAGCTTGACAAGCTTGCTGTCAACTTCTTGGATTTCTTCAAAATCCCCTTCATAGATTTCTACCTTTACCGATAGTTCCTTTTGGATTCTGTTTAAAATATCTAAACCTCTTCGTCCTCTATTTCTTTTGAGAACATCTGAGGAATCAGCAATATGCTGCAGTTCCTCTAAGACAAACTGCGGAATCACGATTGTTCCTTCCAGAAAGCCCGTTTGGCAAATGTCAGCAATTCTTCCATCGATAATGACGCTTGTATCGAGTATTTTTAAATCATTTTTTGGAGGAATCTCCATTTCTTCTTCATTTGTTTTTTTCTTTTTATTTGAAAATAACGATAACAGCTCATCTCTCTTTTTAAACCCGACCTGAAATCCTAAATAGCCAAATAACAGGGTTAATACGATTGGCGCTACAGTGTTCAGGATAGGGACTTCGATGGCATTGAGCGCATAGCCGACTAGAAAAGCGATAATTAAACCAAATGCTAATCCTACACTTCCAAAGATAATATCGGTGATTGGGATTTTAACCAGGGACTCCTCCACCCATTTTACAAAATTGACAACATGGTCAACTGCCCAAAAAGAAATAAGATAAAAAATAATAGCACCTAAAAGAGCGGACATGTAAGGATTATTAAGAAGTTTCACATCATCCATAGATATTAGCCTTAATAAATCAGGAATTAAAAAGATCCCAAGCGTAACTCCAATGATAATGAAGCATGCTTGAACAATACGTTTTAACATTCCTTCACCTCCTTTTATTCATTATAAACAGTTTTTTCAAATTGAAACCTAATGAACCTTTAATTTCCATAAAACATCCATTATATCAGCATAACTCAACTACAGCCTTAGGTTAGCACCATCGTTTATAGACTGTCAAATAAATTCCTTATTTTAGCATATCCTGTTTTATAGTTCAATAATCTCTCAGAGTCTGCGGTCGGTAAAAAGCTGCTTTTTGATTAGATCCAGACCGTCCTTAATCTTCTTGGCTCTAACCTCGCCAATTCCCTCTACTTCATCCAGCGCTTCAACTGAACCTGCCAAAATTGCCGGGAGGTCGCCAAATTTGCCAATAAGGTTTTCAATAATAATAACAGGAAGCCGCGGGATCTTCGACAGCATCCGATATCCTTTTGGACACCTGTACTCATCCATATGAACATAGCCGCTGTAGCCCAACAGCTTTAAAATAACATTGTCGTCCAGCATTTTCCCGATAGATAATTCTTGAAGGCGCTCAAAAGTCCCCTTTGCATCCACCTCATTATCGCTGGCATAATCCTTAATAATCAATTCAACCTCACGCTCTATATCCAATAGAAGCTCATTCATCTGCAAACGGATAAGCCGGCCTTCGACTCCTAATTCGCTTAAATGGGCAAGAAGCTCATTCTTTATTCTCAGCACCATTTCCACGCTGTGAAAGACATTGACGATATCACAATAAGTGACAATCTCCTCAAACTCAAGGATGCTTAAATTTGTAATGCTCTCCTCCAAAACAATCTTGTATTTTTCCAGCGTCTGCAAAGCGACATTCGCTTTTGTCAGTATGACAGCGATGTCCCTTAGCGCATAGCGAGAGTGCCCCTTATACAGGGTAATCACATTTCGCCTCTGAGAGATGGCTATCACCAGCGAACCGGTTTGCTTTGCCGTTCTTTCTGCTGTCCTGTGTCTCATTCCTGTCTCACTTGAAGGAATAGAGGGATCTGGAGCCAGCTGAGCATTTGCAATAACAATTTCGTTTCCTTCCTCGTTTAAAATGATGGCCCCATCCATTTTCGCTAACTCGTATAAATAGCTTGGTGTAAACGGTGCATTAATCTGAAAGCCTCCGTCCACGATCTGTAACATTTTATCATTGCTTCCAAGTACAATTAGGCCGCCTGTTTTGGCACGCAGGACATTATCGATTCCCTCTCTGATTGGCGTGCCCGGAGCCATAAATTGAAGAATTTCACTCATTGATTTTTCACCAAGCTTTTTATTTTCCATGCTTTATCCTCCTAATGCCGCTTTTAATGCTTCATTAACAGAACTTACTCCAACAAGTTCAATTCCCTTTGGTGCATGCCAGCCTCCTAAATTATTAGCCGGCAGGATAACTCTCTCAAAGCCAAGCTTAGCTGCCTCCTGAATACGCTGTTCAATTCTGGATACTCTTCTGATCTCGCCTGTCAAACCAACCTCACCGATCACACAGTCCGTTGGCCTAGTCGGCTTATCTCGAAAGCTTGAAGCAATACTGATAGCGATCGCTAAATCTATGGCAGGTTCATCAAGCTTTACTCCTCCCGCAACTTTTAAATAGGCATCCTGATTCTGCAAGAGCATCCCTGCCCGTTTCTCCAGGACCGCCATCAAGAGCGGCACACGATTGTGATCTACCCCTGTTGCCATTCTTCTTGGGTTTCCAAAGCTCGATGGGGAAATAAGCGCTTGAATTTCGACAAGCACTGGACGTGTTCCTTCCATTGAGGCAACCACTGTAGAACCTGCTGCTCCCTGTGATCTTTCTTCAAGGAAAATTTCTGACGGGTTTTTTACCTCTTCAAGCCCAAACTCCTTCATTTCAAAAATACCCATTTCATTGGTAGAGCCAAATCTATTTTTTACTGCTCTTAAAATTCGATAGGTATGGTGGCGCTCTCCTTCAAAATATAATACTGTATCCACCATATGCTCTAATAATCTAGGCCCCGCAATAGAGCCCTCCTTTGTAACATGCCCAACAATAAAAATAGCAATGCCTTTTGTTTTTCCTATTCTCATAAGCTCTGCCGTACATTCCCTTACCTGTGAGACACTGCCGGGGGCTGAAGTGACTTCAGGGTGGAATATAGTTTGAATGGAGTCGACAATGACAAATTCAGGGCTTGTGCTGTCAATTGTCCTGCTAATCTCTTCCAGGCTGGTTTCGGAGTAAACAAACAAGTTTTCTGAAGAAATGCCCAGACGGTCAGCCCTTAATTTTGTTTGCCGCATGGACTCTTCACCAGATATGTATAAAACAGAATGGCTTTTTTTCGCCAATTGCGAAGATACCTGCAGCAGCAGGGTCGACTTTCCAATACCCGGGTCACCGCCAATCAGCACTAAAGACCCTTTGACAACTCCTCCGCCAAGCACACGGTTTAGTTCAGCTAAATCGGTATATATCCGCGGTTCTGTTACTGTCTCAATAGAGGTAATAGGAGTGGCCTTAGCAAGGACAGCTGTCCCTTCAGAATGAGCAAATGCTCCTCTGCGTGAGACAGAAGTCTTTTCGACCTCTTCAACCATTTTATTCCATTGTCCACACCCTGGACATTTCCCCATCCATTTAGGAGATTCATATCCGCATTCCTGACATATAAACTTAGTTTTTCTTTTTGCCATTCTATTTCCTCTTCCTGTCCTTCGTTTGTCATCTAATAGGCAAAATAATGTTAAAAGAAGGTACACGCGCTCTCACATGTACCTTCTTAATCTTTTCAATTCTTGATGAAATTACTTTTGCAAGGTTTCAGCCAGATTTTCCTTTTTGGCTTCCACAACAAAGTCCCCATCACGAAAATCAACAACTACATTTTGCCCCCGTGCAATTGTTCCTTTTAAAAGCTCCTCAGATAAACGATCCTCAATATGCTTTTGAATGGCTCTGCGCAAAGGCCTTGCTCCGTATTCCGGATCATAGCCTTCTGCGGAAATCTTTTCCTTTGCAGCTTCTGTAATATCTAAAATGATATCTTGTTCTTTTAGTCTTGATATTAACTCATTGGACATAAGTGTAACGATGTTCTGTAAATGCTGCTTTTCTAATGCGTGGAAGACAATAATTTCATCAATACGGTTAAGGAATTCTGGACGGAATGCCTTTTTAAGCTCTTCCATCACTTTTCCTTTCATGTCCTTGTATTCAAATTCACCATCCTGAATATTAAATCCAACATATTTATTTCTTCTAAGAGCCTCAGCACCAACGTTTGAAGTCATAATGAGCACGGTATTGCGGAAATCAACAGTTCTCCCTTTAGAATCTGTTAAACGTCCATCCTCAAGCACTTGCAGAAGGATATTAAATACATCTGGATGGGCCTTTTCAATTTCATCTAAAAGGACAACGGAATACGGCTTTCTGCGTACTTTTTCTGTTAATTGGCCGCCTTCCTCATAGCCGACATATCCTGGAGGGGAGCCAACAAGCCTTGAGGTTGAATGCTTCTCCATATACTCTGACATGTCAATGCGGATCATTGCATCCTCATCGCCGAACATGGCTTCTGCTAATGCACGGGCAAGCTCTGTTTTACCAACACCAGTAGGTCCAAGGAAAATAAAGGAGCCAATTGGGCGCTTAGGATCCTTTAGACCTGCACGTGCACGCCGTACCGCCTTAGAAATGGCTTTGACAGCCTCTTCTTGCCCAATTACTCTGGAGTGTAAAACCTCTTCCAATTTTAAGAGCTTCTGTGTTTCTGTTTCTGCCAGTTTTGAAACTGGGATACCCGTCCAGCTGGATACGACACTGGCAATATCATCAACAGTTACTTCACTGTTTTCTTTACCTTGCTTTTCTTTCCAGGATTTCTTTGTCTCCTCAAGCTGTTCGCGAAGACGCTGTTCATTATCACGGAGTGAAGCAGCCTTTTCAAACTCCTGGCTTTGCACCGCAGCATCCTTTTCTTTTCTTACATCCTCCAGCTTGATCTCTAATTCTTTTAAATTTGGAGGTGTCGTATAGGAACGCAAGCGCACCTTTGATCCTGCTTCATCAATCAGGTCAATCGCTTTATCTGGAAGGAAACGGTCTGAGATATAACGGTCAGATAATTTCACAGCCGCATCGATTGCCTCATCCGTTATTGTCACTCGGTGATGAGCTTCATAGCGGTCTCTTAATCCCTCTAAAATTTGAATCGATTCCTCCGCTGTCGGTTCATCAACCATAATAGGCTGGAAGCGTCTCTCAAGTGCTGCATCTTTTTCAATATATTTTCGGTATTCATCAAGAGTAGTAGCCCCGATACATTGAAGTTCTCCACGGGCAAGGGACGGCTTTAAGATATTTGATGCGTCAATTGCACCCTCTGCACCGCCGGCACCAATTAATGTATGCAGTTCGTCAATGAATAAAATGATATTGCCAGCCTGACGGATTTCGTCCATTACCTTCTTCAGACGGTCTTCAAATTCGCCGCGATATTTCGTACCAGCAACTACTGTACCCATATCAAGCGTCATCACCCGCTTATCGCGAAGAGTCTCTGGAACTTCATTGTTAATAATCTGCTGGGCAAGACCTTCGGCAATAGCTGTTTTACCGACACCCGGCTCTCCGATTAAAACAGGATTATTTTTTGTCCGGCGGCTAAGCACCTCAATCACACGCTGAATTTCCTTAGCCCTGCCAATAACCGGATCAAGACTTCCCTCTCTGGCGATAGCTGTTAAATCTCGTGCAAGTCCATCAAGGGTAGGGGTGTTTGCATTCGCAGACGAACCTCCCTGATGGCCCCCTGCTTCATTGCTTCCTAAAAGTTGAAGCACTTGCTGACGTGCTTTATTTAGGCTTACTCCAAGGTTGTTAAGCACACGTGCTGCAACGCCCTCTCCTTCTCGGATAAGACCCAATAGGATATGCTCGGTGCCTACATAGGAGTGGCCTAATTTTCTTGCTTCATCCATCGAAAGTTCAATGACCTTTTTTGCCCTTGGCGTATAATGAGGAGTCTGAGAAGCATCCTGGCCTCTGCCAATCAGATTTTCCACTTCTTTTTGAATCTTGTCAGAGCCAAGGCCCAGAGCATAAAGAGCTTTTGCTGCAATGCCTTCTCCTTCTCGCACAAGACCTAATAAGATGTGTTCTGTCCCAATGTTATTATGTCCCAGGCGAACTGCTTCTTCCTGTGCTAATGCTAAAACCTTTTGAGCTCTTTCAGTAAAACGACCGAACATCATAATCTCATCCTCCTATCTCTTTATCCTCCATTTTCAATCTTTCCCTTATTAACGTAGCCCGGCGAATATCACGTTCGTATGGACGCAAAGGACCGCCGGCATACTGCTGCAGAAATCCTGGCTGAGTTAAGATCATTAATTCATTTAAGATGTTCTTAGAAACATTTTTAATATAATTCATATCAATACCAAGCCGAACATCCGAAAGGCATCTTGCAGCCTCTTTAGATTCAATGATCCGGCAGTTGGATAATACCCCATAAGAACGGAAGACTCTGTCTTCTAATTGTATGTTGGAAGTTTTCGCTAATGCTTCCCTTGCAGATCTTTCTTGTGAAATTAGCTGACTGACAACACTTTTTAAATCTTCCACAATATCTTTTTCAGATTTGCCTAAGGTAATCTGATTGGAAACTTGAAAGATATTACCTAAAGCTTCGCTGCCTTCCCCGTAAATTCCTCTAACAACTAATCCAAGCTGGTTAATAGCAGGAATAATGCGATTCATTTGCTGGGTCAGAACAAGGCCAGGAAGATGAACCATGACGGAAGCTCTTAATCCAGTGCCAACATTGGTTGGGCAGCTGGTCAAATAGCCAGTATGCTCGTCATAGGCATAATCTACTTTCTCCTCCAGCCAGTCATCTATATAATTGGCCATTTCCAGTGCTTCTGTTAGCTGAAAGCCCGGAAATAAGCATTGAATCCGAATATGATCCTCTTCATTGATCATAATGCTCAATTCCTCATTTTCGGAAAGAACACATGCCCCATAAGAAGAATTTTCCGCCAGCTGCGGACTAATTAAATGTTTTTCCATCAAAACCCTTTTTTGCAGCGGCTGTAATTGATCCATTAATAGAAGCTCTAATCTTCCAAGGTTAGGAAAAGAGGCATTCTTCACTCTTTCCTGAATGGTCTCAATAACGGATTGAGCTTCTTCGTTTGTAAACAATGTCGGGAACCTATATTGCTTTATATTTCTGGCCAGCCGAATTCTCGAGCTTAAAATAATATCAGAATCTGGGCCATCTGCACTCATCCAGGAGCTGATAGCAGACCTGAGGAAACGTTCAAGCGACAAGCTACATTCCCCCTTCGTTCAATTGGCCTTCCAGCCTTCTTATTTCATCTCTAACTTCGGCGGCTTTTTCAAATTCCTCTAGAGTGATGAGCTCCTTTAAGTTTTGTTTAAGCTCTTCAATATTTTTCTTAATATGCATGCTTCCGCCGATTCGTTCTGGTATTTTCCCATTATGCACGGAATTACCGCTATGAAGTCTTCTTAATATTGGTGTCAGCTGCTCTTCGAAAGTTTTATAGCAATTAGCGCATCCAAACCTGCCCACTTTAATGAATTGCTGAAATGTCATCGAGCATTGATCACACTGTAAAGTCTCTTCCTGATGAAAAGGATCTTCTTTTGCTTTATTATGAAAAGCCGGCTCCATATTTAGCAGTCCAGCCAACAAGTTGTTAATGGAATATCCTGATGCCCCGCTTAGCATGAACATATCGCCCTTTTCCTGAGCGCACTTTTCGCACAAATGGTACTCGGCCTTCTCTCCATTTAAAATTTTAGTAAAATGAAGAGTCGCGGGTCTTTGATTGCACTCTTGGCATATCATAATTTCACCTCTCCGCCATAAGCTGCTATTTATATTTTAAGGTTGTCAGCATAGCCTTTAGCATCCGTGCCCGGAGTTCATCACGGTATGGGAGTTCAATATACAGTACTGACCGGTCAATAACGCTTAACATAATCTTCGCTTCTCTGTCTGTAATTACTCCTTCTTCGACCAGCCGAAAAATAACATCCTCTGCACTGCCCTGGGCTATGCGACTTTTAATTAAGCTTAATAATTGGTCGACTAAATGAGCATCATCGCGGGTTCTTACCTTCATAATACGAATGTATCCGCCTCCGCCTCGTTTGCTCTCCACGGTATATCCCTTCTCGATGGTAAAACGCGTGTTGATTACATAATTAATTTGCGAAGGGACACATTGGAATTTATCGGCAATCTCGCTTCTCTTTATCTCAACGATTTCCTGCTCACTCATTTCTAATACCTTTTTTAAGTAACTTTCTATGATATCTGAGATATTTCTCACCATTCCCTCCCCCTCTGACTTTGACTATATTTGACTTTAATTATACATAACTCCAATTTTTCTTGCAACGAACAGCCATTACTAATTTTCCCTCTTTTTTAGCTTCCCAAACCCGTTTTATGCAATTCGGTAAATGTATTATTTTTGATATGGGGCACGTTTAGAAAATTTTTGATGGGTTTCATGTACCATGGACAATTTAGCAGGGTTTTTTAATTAGTGGTGTCCATAAGGCGGGCCTTATTCGACAGTTTGTGAGTGGTTTTTATTGGGTGAAGTCCGTGGGGCCGGCCTTATTGAATAGTTTGTGGGTAGATTTATTGAGTGATGTCCATGAGAACGCTTCTAATAGACAATGCGCACTGTTTTTGCGGGAGAGGTGTCCATGAAACCACTGCTAATGGACACCACGGAGAGATTTCCCTCTGATAATGTCCATGAGGCAGCCTCTCATAGACGCCTTCCCCAGTTTTCAGCATGTTTGTGTCCGATAGCGCGTAACAATTGATCGTAAATAAACACAAAAAAAGAACATCTTTTCAGATGTCCTTTCATTTTGCTTGGCAGCGTCCTACTCTCACAAGGGGACAGCCCCTAACTACCATTGGCGCTGAGAAGCTTAACTTCCGTGTTCGGGATGGGAACGGGTGTGACC
>Ga0180215_1001100_pt1 | contig 30779 bp, 26 predicted proteins | sample eDN3rd37CBELigBY_FD_128871 | JGI IMG/M metagenome (GOLD analysis project Ga0180215, IMG submission 128871) | Enriched backyard soil microbial communities from Emeryville, California, USA - eDNA 3rd pass 37_C BE-Lig BY (version 2) (version 2) | ecosystem: Environmental > Terrestrial > Soil >...
CCAAGGCGCAGGCGCGGGTCGCGGCAGCCGCGAAGGCAGCGGCACGAAAGAAGCCGGCGAAGGCCGCCAAGGCTGCGCGCCCCAAGCGGCCGAAGCGGGTCAAGGAGCCGGACGGCGACAAGAAGAGCTGAGCGCGGAGCCCTCGATGACGATCATCCGCGGCGCTGTCGTGACTCAGCTCGAGGGCGCCACAATCAGCCAATGAACCTGCTCGACAGGGCAGCCCGGCACCACCAGCTGCCCTGTCGCGGTCGCGATCAGTACGCCTGCGCGAAGACGATCCGCGGTGCGTCGGAGCGCCCCGTGAAGATGCAGGTCCCGCGGCGATCGTCGTCCAGGGGGATGCACCTGGCCGAGACCTTGAGCTCGGCGAGGATCTCCGCGTAGTCGGGGACGTCGGCGGCGAAGCAGGAGACGAAGCCGCCCTCCCCCCCTTCGGCGAAGCGGGCACGGAACTCGTCGACATTGGAGACCTCCGTCGACCTGGCGTCGCGGAAGGCGCGGGCCTTGGCGAGGAGCCCCGCCTGCATCTCGGCGAGGGTCTCGGCGACGGAGGCGACGAGGTTCTCGCGGGAGATGGTCTCCTTGTCCCGGGGGGACCGGTCGCGGCGCACCATCACCACAGCGTCCGCCTCCACGTCCCGGGGGCCGACCTCGATGCGAAGGGGGACGCCCTTCTTCACGTGCTCCCACGCCTTGTCGCCGCCGCGCATGTCGCGGCGATCGATCTTCACCCGGACGGGCTCGTCGGCGTAGCGCTGCTTGCGAAGGGCGGCGGCGAGCTCGTCGCAGTACTTGTCCACCGGCGCCGGATCGACGCCGGGCCTCGTGATCGGGACGATCACCACGTGGGAGGGGGCGAGCCTGGGCGGGACCACGAGGCCGTCGTCGTCGGAGTGGGTCATGATCAGGGCGCCGATCAGGCGGGTCGACACGCCCCACGACGTGGTCCACGCGTCCTCGAGCTTTCCTTCCGCGTTGAGGAAGCGGATCTCCTGGGCCTTGGCGAAGTTCTGGCCGAGGAAGTGGCTGGTCCCTGCCTGCAGCGCCTTGCCGTCCTGCATCATGGCCTCGATCGAGTAGGTCGAGACCGCGCCGGGGAAGCGCTCGGCCTCGGTCTTCTCGCCGACGACCACCGGCATCGCCATCCACTCCTCGGCGAAGGCCCGGTAGACCTCGAGCATCTGCATGGTCTCCTCCCGGGCCTCCTCTGCGGTCGCGTGGACCGTGTGGCCCTCCTGCCAGAGGAACTCGGTGGTGCGGAGGAAGAGCCGGGTGCGCAGCTCCCAGCGGACCACGTTGGCCCATTGGTTGATCAGGATGGGCAGGTCCCGATAGGACTGGACCCACTTGGAGAACATGGCGCCGATGATGGTCTCGCTCGTCGGGCGCACGACCAGCGGCTCCTCCAGCTCCCCAGCCGGCACCAGCCCTCCCTCGGGCCCCGCCTCGAGGCGGTGGTGGGTGACGACCGCGCATTCCTTGGCGAAGCCTTCGACGTGCTCGGCCTCCTTCTCCAGGAAGCTCTTGGGGATGAAGAGGGGGAAGTAGGCGTTCTCGTGCCCCGTCTCCTTGAACCTGGCGTCCAGGGCCTTCTGCATGTTCTCCCAGATCGCGTAGCCCCAGGGCTTGATCACCATGCAGCCGCGCACCGGCGAGTTCTCGGCCAGATCGGCGGCGCGGACCACCTGCTGGTACCAGCCGGGGTAGTCCTCTGCGCGGGTCGGGGAGATGGCGGTCTTCGTCGTCTTGGTCTTGTTGTCCATGGCGCGCATGCTTGGCGAATTCGCGATCCCGCGCAAGCCTTTTGGCGGCCTGGGTGGCGCCCGTAGATGTGTTCATCGGTGAACACCCGCCTCCTCCGTCGGACCACGATCCCGGAACCGAGGCACGAAGGGTCGACCCTCGGCAAACTGTCGTGATAGGGCGAAGGAGGACGCTCGAGGAGGGGGGTTGGCCGCATCGTGGCTGTTTCGGTCTCGCTCTTCTTTCATGGATTCACGACTCCAAAGGAGAGCACCTTGAAGACCTCAATCACTCCGCTTCTCTGCGCCTTGGCGCTGCTTTCGCCCCTTGGGGCCCACGCCGCGACGATCGTCGTCGACACCACCGCAGACGTCATCGCCGACGACGGGAGCTGCTCCCTGCGAGAGGCGATCACCGCCGCCAACCAGGACCTCGCCATCGACACCTGCGCCGCTGGTTCCGGCGTCGACGAGATCGTCCTGGGCCCTGGGACCTTCACCCTCGCCCTCGCAGGGGATGACGACGACAACCTCGTCGGCGACCTCGACGTGCGCAGCGCCCTCACCGTCCGTGGAGCCGGAGCGGCGGAGACCGTGATCGACGGAGCCTGCATCGACAGGGTCTTCGACGTCTCCGGTCTCGCCAACCTCGTCCTCCAGGATCTCTCGATCGTCAATGGCTGCGCGCTGAGCCCAGCCTCGGAAGCGGTCGGTGGTGACGGCGGGGCCATCCGGGCCTTCGGCTCCCTTCGCATCGAGCGCACCATCCTCTCGAACAACGTCGCGGGCAGAGGGGGGCCGGAGAGCAAGGGCGGAGCGGGCGGCGCGATCTACGGATCCATCTCCCCCATCTCGGTCATCGACTCGGTCCTCGAGAACAACGTCTCCGGCAGAGGCGGTACGACCGGGGGCGCCTACGCTGGCCCCGGCGACGGCGGAGCGATCTACGCCGCCGGTGCCCTCGTGGTCGAGCGCAGCCGGATCGAAGGGAACCAGCTGGGCGTCGCGACCCAAGGGTCGGGTCCCGCCAGGTTCACGGATGGCAGCGGCGCTGCCATCGCCTCCGCAGGGCCGTTGACCCTGCGGGACGTCGCAATCGTCGGGAATGGGAAGGGCGGGATGCGCTCGGCGCAGGGGACGGTCTGGGCCGGCGCAAAATTCCAGGTCGACAGGGTGAGCTTCGTCGACAACCGCGCCCACGAGGGCAGCGCCCTCTACCTCGCTGCAGGGGGCGCGCTGACCAACGTCACCGCCGCGGGCAACCAGGCGAACCAGGGATCCTTCACCGGGGGCGGGGTTCCGGACAACGACACGCCGCGGACCGGTGGCGCCGCGATCTTCGCCACCAGCGGGGTGACCTACCTGAGCAGCTCCACCATCGTCGGCAACGAGGGAGGAGGGGTCGGTGTGATCGGCGGAAACTTCTTCATCCGCAACTCGCTGTTCGCGGGAAATGTCGTCGCGACTCTCCCCGACAGGCCCGGCGACTGCGTGCGGGACGTGGCCCTGATCGGGACGCCGGGGCCCAGCCTCTTCCAGCCTGCAGGCGGGTGCCCCAACAACGGGGACGTCGTCCTCACCGACGAGCCGGGCCTCGGCCCCCTCCAGGTCGATGAGGGAGGGATCCCTGCCTACCTCCCCCTGGAGAAGACGAGCCCTGCGGTGGACAGCGGGACCTGCAGCGGGTTCGGTATGATCATCCCCGAGGTGAGCGCCGACATCCGGCGCAACCCCCGCCCCCAAGGCGGCGCCTGCGATATCGGCGCCCACGAATTCGTCGAACCGGGGCCGGTCTTTCGCACCGTCGTGGAAGCGCCGGGGGACGACTGCCAGGCAGGCGGGATCCGGGTCGAGCTCGGCGCCGACCTCAACACCAACCTCCGCCTCGACGACGCGGAGGTCGAGACCTCTGCGCTGATCTGCAACGGGGTGGATGGATCGGACGGCACAGATGGCAACGATGGCAACGATGGCGAGGACGGGGCCCCGGGGGGGTCATGCTCCGTGACCCGAAGCCAGAGCGGCGAGGCCGTCGTCCGATGCGATGACGGAACGCGGATCACCTTGCCTGCCGGCGACACCTCCCTGCTGCGGATCGTGGACGAGCCCGAAGGCGAGACCTGCCCAGCGGGAGGCCGCCTGCTGCAGACCGGCGTGGATCTCGACGGTGACGGCGTCCTCGCTCCGGACGAGGTGCAGCAGGAAGAGGCGGTCTGCAACGGTGCGGAGGACACCGAGGGATCCGCCTGCACAGTGGAGAAGGTCTCCGGCGGCGGAGCCAGGGTGAGCTGCCCAGACGGCTCGATCGCCACCATCGCTGGCCCGAAGGAGAGCGGCGGATGCACCGCCAGCGGCGGCGCCATCTCGCTCTTCGGCCTCCTCATCAGCGGCTGGGCCATGCGCCGCCATTCCCGGTCGGGCTGAGGACTGCCGAAGCAGCGCGACGGGGCCGCCAGAAACAGACGGCCCCGACTCGGACACGGCTCCTCTCGACGTCGAGGCGCAAGCCGAGCGGCGGTCCCAAAGCTCTTCGTCCGTCCCCGCACCCGCTCGACGATCGCGTCGGCCCGCTCGAGCGGCGCTACTCGAGGGCTGCGGTCTCGAGGCGCTGGAAGAGCGCGTCGATCCGCGGCAGCCCCTGCACCCGCTCGAGGACCGCGTCGGCCTGCTCGCCGAGCTGCGCGAGCTGGGCGCGGACGGCGTCAGGCCCGGTGCTGCCAGCGCTCGACTTGCGGGCGACGGCGCCCTGGATCCGGGCGGACTCCATCACCTCGGCGTCGAAGTCCTCGTGGACCGTTCGGGCGAGCTCCACCGTTGCCTGGGAGAGGGGCAGCCCCTGATCCTGGCAGCGGCGAACGAGCTTGCCCACGGCCTGGTAGGCGGTGCGGAAGGGCAGCCCCTTCTTGACCAGCGCCTCGGCGAGGTCGGTGGCCTGGGTGGCGTCTTCCTCCAGGGCGCCGAGGCAGCGCTCGGGCTGAAAGTGCACCCGAGGCAGGGCGAGCTGCAGGATGGAGAGCACGCCGCCGACCAGGGGGCCGGTCTCGAGGAGCGGGCCCCGATCCTCCTGCAGGTCCCGGTTGTAGCCGCCGGGGAGGCCCTTCACCGTCACGAGCAGGTTGACCAGGTTGCCCACCGCCTTGCCGCTCTTGCCGCGGATCAGCTCGAAGGCGTCGGGGTTCTTCTTCTGCGGCATCATGCTGGAGCCGCAGGCGATCTCGTCGTCCAGCTTGGCGAAGCCGAACTCCGCCGAGGTGAAGTCGACCATGTCGGTGGAGAGGCGGCTCGCGTGGAGGAGGAAGCGTGCCGCCGCGTAGCTGTAGTCGAGGGCGAAGTCCCGATCCCCGACGGTGTCCAGCCCGTTCACGGTGAGCCGGGAGAAGCCCAGGAGCTCCCGGGTGATCTCCCGGTCGGTGGGCAGGGTGGTCCCGGCGATGGCGCCGACCCCGAGGGGCAGCGAGTCCGCCTGATCGCGGACGAACTCGAAGGCCTGCAGATCCCTGGCGAACATGGCGGCGTAGGAGGCGAACCAGTAGGCGAGGCTGATCGGCTGGGCCCGCTGCCGGTGGGTGTAGGCAGGGAGGAAGGTGTCCATCTCCCGGGCGGCGCGGTCGACGAGGGTCTTCACCAGCTTCGCGATCCCCTCCAACAGGATGGTGGACTGCTCGCGGACGTGGAGCTTCAGGTCGAGGGCGACCTGGTCGTTTCGCGAGCGGGCGGTGTGGAGGATCTTGGCGGGCTCGCCCACGGTCTTGTGGAGGGTCGCCTCCACCGCCATGTGCACGTCCTCCTCGGCGGGGAGCTCGAGGGTCCCAGCAGCGGCTGCGTCACGGATCGCGAGGAGACCGCGGCGCAGCTCTGCCGCTGCGTCGGCGGGGATGATCCCCCGCCGCGAGAGCATCGTGAGGTGGGCGAGGCTCCCGAGGATGTCTTCCTTCAAGAGCTGGACGTCCAGCTCGAGGGAGCTGGAGAAGGCGAGGAGCTCCGGGTGGAGCACCGAGCCACCTGCTGCTGCGGTCTTTGCGATCATCTCGTTTTCCATCCTTCAGCGACCGATGGGTCCGTACTGGGTTCCCGCGTTCGCGGGAACGACAGGGCTGGGTTCACCCTGCTCAGCCGTTTCGTCGCTCCCGCGAAAGCGGGAGCCTCGTGTGTTCAATTCGAAGGTGCGCATCGCCGCCATCCCGGTGCGCACCTCCTATCTGGTCGCTCCCGCGGAAGCGGGAGCTTTGTCTGCCCAATCAAGACGGTGCGCGACGAGGGCTGCTCGAAGCGCACCGATCGATCTTCTCTACTTCTTACCCGCGTGCAGCCTGCTGAACTCCTGGAGCTGCAGGCCGACGAGCTCGATGAAGCCCTCGGACGCGCGGTGGTCGAAGCGGTCGCCGGTGTCGTAGGTGGAGAGGGCGTGGTCGTAGATCCCGAACTCGGACGCACGGCCGACCACCTGGCAGCTGCCCTTGAAGAGCCGCACCTTCACGGTGCCGGTGACGGTCCGCTCGTGGGAGTCGTTGAAGGCCTGCAGCGCGTCGCGGTAGGGCGAGAACCAGAAGCCTTCGTAGATCAGCTCGGCGTACTTGATGTCGAGGATCGCCTTGAGGCGGTGGGACATCCCCAGGGTGGTGAAGCGCTCCAGATCCTTGTGGGCGGTGATGAGGACAACGGCGGCGGGGCACTCGTAGGTCTCGCGGCTCTTGATGCCGACCACTCGGTTCTCCATGAGGTCGATGCGGCCGACGCCGTTCTCGCCTGCTACCTTGCCGACCTCCTTGATCAGGGCGGCGGGGCCGAGCTTCTTGCCGTCGAGGCTGACGGGGATCCCCTTCTCGAAGCCGATCTCGATGGTGGTGGGCTCGTTGGGGGCGTCCTTCCAGCTCTTGGTCCAGGCGAAGGCCTCCTCCGGCGCCTCCTGGTTCGGATCCTCGAGGACGCCGCCCTCGATGCTGCGGCCCCAGAGGTTCTCGTCGATGCTGAAGGGGCTCTTCTTGGTGGTGGGGATCTCGATGCCGTGCTTGGCGGCGTACTCCATCGCCATGTCGCGGGTGATGTTCCGCTCCCGCTGGGGGGCGACGATCTTCAGGTCGGGGGCGAGGCCCTTCACCGCCAGATCGAAGCGGACCTGGTCGTTGCCCTTGCCGGTGGAGCCGTGGGCCACTGCCTCGGCGCCGTGCTTGCGGGCCGCCTCTACCAGGTACTTGGAGATCAGGGGGCGGGAGAGCGCGGCGGAGAGGGGGTAGATCCCCTCGTACATCGCGTTGGCCTGCAGGGCCGGGAAGCAGAAGTCCCGGGCGAACTCGTCCTGCGCGTCGGCGACCTCCACCGCGTAGGCGCCGGCCTTCTTGGCCCGGGCCACCACCAGATCGGTGTCGCGGGCCTCGCCCACGTCCACGTGGCAGGCGATCACGTCATAGCCGTACTCGTCGCTGAGGATGCGGACGAGGATGGAGGTGTCCAGTCCGCCCGAGTAGGCGAGGACGATCTTCTTCTTGTTCTGATTCTGAGACGCAGACATTCAGGTGCCGCCTTTCATCCAATGTGTTTCCAGGAGCTGCTTCAGTTTGCTCGCCCGGACCTTCATGGCCGGCGCGAGAAAGATCGTGTCGTCGCCGGCGATGGTCCCCATGAGCTGGGGGAGCCGGGCCTTGTCGAGGGCCAGGGCCACCGCCGAGGCGGCGCCGGGTCTCGTGTAGACCACCACCAGGTTCTCGTTGCAGACGAGGCCGGTGACGAAGTCCGCCACCAGGGCGAGCTCGTCGGGCTCGGTGGGCACGGGGTGCTCGTCGAGCTCGTAGACGCTGCCCCCCTCCGCGAGGGAGACCCGCCGGGCCCGGAGCCTGGAGAGATCCCGCGACAGGGTGGCCTGGGTCACGTCGAAGCCTTCGTCGCGGAGGAGCTGCCGGAGCTCCTCCTGGGTCCCCACCCGCGTGGTGCGGATGATCTGCCGGATCGCGTTGCGACGCGCCTCCTGCCCTTCGTCGATGGGCCTGGCGACGCTCATCCCGTCCTCACCGCCGTCAGCTTGGCCACCTCGCCCGACGCGAGGTCCGAGTCGGGGTCGGAGCCCGATCCGGAGCCGGCGTCGGTGCCATCGTCCTGCCGGATCAGGGTGCCGACGCCCTTGTCGGTGAAGAGCTCGGCGATCACGCTGTGCGGGTTGCGGCCGTCGATCAGGTGCACGTCCCGCACCCCGCCCTCGAGGGCCTTGAGGATCGAGTTGGCCTTCACCAGCATCCCGCCGCCGATGCTCCCCGAGTCGAGCTGCTCCCGGAGGCTCCGCGGCGTCAGGGTGCTCACCAGCTCGCCGCGATCGAGGATCCCCGGCACGTCGCTGAGGTAGATCAGCTTGGTGGCGCCGACGGCTGCTGCGACCCCCGCCGCGACCACGTCGGCGTTCAGGTTGTAGCCCTGGCCGTCGTCGCCCATGCCCACCGGCGAGACCACCGGCACGTAGTCCCGCTCCAGGAGGAGCTCGAGGATGCCGCCATTCACCTTGGCGAGCTCCCCCACCCTGCCCAGATCGCGGCCGTCCTTGCGCACCAGCTTGCGCGCCTCGAGGAGCGCAGCGTCCTTGCCGGAGACGCCGACCGCGTTGCCGCCATGGCGGTTGAGGAGGGTGACCAGCTCGGTGTTGATCGAGCCGGTGAGGACCATCTCCACCACCTTGAGATCGGAGGCCTGGGTCACCCGCTGGCCGTCGATGAACTCGGCGGTGCTCCCGAGCTTCTCCAGCGCCCGGGTGATCTCCGGCCCGCCGCCGTGGACCACGATCGGCTTCAGCCCGACCGAGCGCAGGAGGAGGATGTCCTCGCAGAAGGAGCGCTTCAGCGTCTCCTTGGTCATCGCCGCCCCGCCGTACTTGATCACGCAGCGCTGGCCCCGGAACTGGGAGATGTAACCGAGTGCCTCCACCAGCAGGGACACCTTGAACGCAGGGCTGTAGTTGGAGAGGCGCTCGTCCTTCCCCACCCCGCCCGTCGGCGTCTGCACCAGGAGCGAGGTGTAATCCGCGTTGATTTTCACGTAGTCGTAGGAGAGGTCGCAGCCCCAGGAGGTGGCCCGCGCCTCCCCCGCCCGCAGGTCGACCTCCACCTTGATCTCGGGCTCCCTCATCCGCGCCTTCAGCCTGGCGGGCTCTACGTCCAGCGGCTCCCGATCGTAGACGGTGATCCCCTGGATCTTCACCGAGGCCTGGTAGGGATCCACCTCGAAGGCCTGGGAGCCAGCCCTGGCGCCGACGGTGGAGAGGATCCGCCCCCAGTTCGGATCGGCGCCGAAGATCGCAGCCTTCACCAGGTAGGATCCCGCGATCGCCTTGGCCACGTCGGTGGCCACCTCTACGCTCGGCGAGCCGTTCACGTGGACGTCGAGGCGCTTGGTTGCACCCTCCCCGTCTGCCGCGATCTCCTTGGCCAGCGCCTCGCAGAGCTCGAGGAGCACGGCGGTGAAGCTGGCCAGCTCCACGCTCCCCGCCTCGATGGGCGCGTTCCCCGCCTTGCCGTTTGCCAGGGCGAAGACCGCGTCGTTGGTGCTCATGTCGTCGTCGACGGTGAGGCGGTTGAAGGTCGGGGTCACCGCGGTCCGCAGCGCACCTGCGAGGAGCTCGGGCGAGATGGCGCAGTCGGTGGTGATCACCGAGATCATCGTCGCGAGCTGGGGCGCGATCATCCCCGACCCCTTGCAGATCGCCGCGATCGTCACGTCCTTGTCGCCGATCCGCAGGGTGCGTCCCGCCATCTTCACCCTGGTGTCGGTGGTCATGATCGCCTCCGCAGCAGGGAGGGCGTCGGCCTTCAGGTTCGCCACCAGGGTCGGCATCGCAGCCAGGATCTTGTGGGTCGGCAGCGGCACCCCGATCACGCCGGTGGAGGCGGAGACCACGGCGGAGGGGTCGACACCCAGCTCCTGGGCCGTCCCCTTCACGACCGCCTGCACCGCCTCCATGCCGGACGAACCGGTGAGGGCGTTGGCGTTCCCTGCGTTGATCACCACGGCGCGAACGTCCGCCGCCGGGAGGCGCGCCTCGGCGTCGGTCACCGGAGCGGCCTTCGCCTTGTTCACGGTGAACACGCCGGCTGCGGCGCAGGGCACGTCGCTGTAGACGAGGGCCAGATCCTTTCGCTGGGGCTTGATGCCACAGGGGATCCCCGAGAAAGTGAAACCAAGCGGGACGTTGATGGTCATGTCTCTATTTTCCTGTTCCCGCCGTCCGCGGGAACCGTCTGCTCGACTGGTAGGTCCGTCCGGCTCCGGCGTTCGGGGAGCGCACGGGACGATCTTCTATGGGTGGAAGGCGCGAAGCCCCTGGAGGCCCGTCGTCTCCGGGAGCCCCAGGATCAGGTTCAGGTTCTGCACCGCCTGCCCGGCGGCGCCCTTGACCAAGTTGTCGATCGCGGAGATCACGACCACCTGCCCCCCTGCCTCCGGCTCCGCCGCGACGCCGATCCTGCAGAGGTTCGTCCCCACGACCTGGTGGAGGCTGACCTCGTCGGGGCCTGCCGCCACCTGGACGAAGGGCTCGTCCCGGTAGGCAGCCACCAGCTCCTCGCGCAGCTCCTCGGAGGTGGCCTTCCGATCCGCCCGCAGCCGTGCGTAGGCGGTGGAGAGGATCCCCCGCTTCAGCGGGAGCAGGTGGGGGGTGAAGACCACCTTCACCGCCTCGCCCGCGGCGCGCCCGAGGACCTGCGTGATCTCGGGGGTGTGCTGGTGCTTCAGCACCCGGTAGGCGCGGAAGTCCCCGGCGATCTCGGTGAAGCTGAAGGCCTCGGTGGCCTTCCGCCCGGCGCCGGTCACCCCGGAGGCAGCGTCGATGATCAGGGAAGAGGGGTCCAGGAGCCCGGCCCGGAGGAGCGGCGCGAGGCCGAGCGCCGCAGCGGTGGGATAGCAGCCGGGGTTCGACACCAGCTTCGCGTCGGCGATCCCTTCCCGGGAGAACTCCGGCAGCGCGTAGACCGCCTCCTTCTGGGAGCCGGAGCTGGCCATGCCGTAGGAGCGCTCGAAGGCAGCGGGGTCGTCCAGGCGAAAGGCGCCGGAGAGGTCGATCACCTTGCGCCCCAGGGAGAGGAGCTGCTCCCCCAGCTTCAAGGAGACGTCGGCGGGGGTGGCAAGGAGCGCCACCTCGCACTGGCCGGCGAGGGTAGCCACGTCCGAGGGGCTCACGTAGGTCAGGGGCAGATCGACGTCGGGGATCATGCTGCGCACGGTGCGCCCCGCCCAGCGATCGCTGGTGACGAAGCTCAGCCGGACGCCCGGATGCCGAGAGAGGATCCGGCTCAGCTCGATGCCCGAATAGCCGGACGCCCCAAAGATGCCAACTGCCGTATTCATGGCGCGGATATTTATGCGCACCCATGAATAACGTCAAGCACCATCTTTCTCCAGGGGCGTCCCTCTCGCGGGACGCCCCTCCACCGATCGCTACTTCGCGGTGAAGTGGAAGCTCCGATGGTTCAGGTCCAGGAGCTGGCGCGGTTTCCGCTGACCCAATCCGTGTTCCCCCGCGCCTCCAGGCCGATCCAGGCCTGGCTGCCGCGGTAGTGACCCTCCGCCGTCGCGTTTGCGCCCGGGTCGGCGTAGGCGTCCTCGAAGGCCACCACCACCTCACCGTTCGCGTAGAGCTGGGCCTGGAAGGTGACGCTCCCTGGGGAGAAGCTGCTCGAGGTGCCGCGGCGGAAGTTGCTCCACTGCACGATCAGCACCTGCTCCCCGTCGATCGTCCCTTCCCACTGGTGGACCGTGCAGTCCCACTGGTTTCGCTCGCATTTCAGGAGGTCCCAGAAGGCGGCGAGGATCGGGCTCGGGGGCACGTCCGAGGATCGAGCCGCCTCGGTGCGCGGCGGCTCGATGCCGAGGCTGCTGGGCATCGTGGGCGAGAACGAGATCCAACCCATGGCGCTGACCCACCGCGGGCTCTCCATCGATCCGAAGAAGGGAAGTTCATGTCGTACTCCTCGGTGTTCGAGGAGCCGCGGGAGAGGCTCATCCTCGCCCACTCGAAGACGAAGGCGTCCGCTCCAAAGGATCCAGCCCAAAGCTCCGAAGTCCTCGTAGACCAGGACCTCCAGGGTCTGCTCCACCTGGAGCCCGGAGGCGGCGGTCGCGACGATGCGATAGCGATAGAGCCCCTCCTCCTCTTCGGAGAGGGAGCAGAAGCCTTCGTCCACCTCCGCCTGCCCCGCTGCACGGCAGCGCTCGTTCCCGGCCTGATCGATGATCCGCAACCCCGTCGCGAGCTGGCTCTCCCAGCCGATGCGGAAGCTCTCGCCCACCAGGGTCGGCGCCGGCTCCTGCAGGACGACCTCCGGCCGCGGCTTCACCTCGATCGTGCGGGTCTGGCTGTCCGCCACGTCGCCGCGGCTCGCGGTGAGGGTCACCGAGACCGTGTCGACGGCGGCGTAGGGGTGCCAGAGATAGCTGCCGCTCGCGGCGACGGCAGGGGTCCTCGTGAAGCGGAGGGACCGGCCCACCAGCGACCCGCGGAGCGAGGGGTTGTTGTTGTGGTGGCGGGTGTCCGCGTCGCTCTGATCCGGGAGCTGGTAGCCGATGGCGGCGCTGGACCCCTTCGCCCAGTTCTCGCTCGCGGGCCCCGGATCCATGCGCCCGTATCGGTACTCGAAGTCACCGCTCTCCCAGAGGATCACCTCGAAGTTCAGATCGGCGGTCCGGTACGCCTCGTCGGCGAAGCCCACGTTCCGCCACTGGATCACCAACGAGTCGCCGGCGGCGTCTTCGCGATGGAGCCAGTAGATGTTCCCTGCTGGGAAGCGGCTCGTATCCCAGCCGAGACCGTCCCAGAACGGCGCCATGTGAACCGCGGCGAAGCTGGGGTCGGTCGGGAAGCGGGCGTTCGGCCCCTGCCCGCTGAGCGCTGCAGCGTCGAAGCTGAGGAAGCCGGTCCCATATACCCGGACGAAGCTCCGCTCCACGCCGCCGAAGGGGAAGGTGAAGCCCTCCGGGAACATGAGGGTCTGGCAGCCGGCGATCCCCACCGCCATGCCGCAATCGACGCCGAGGGGAGCGGCTCCCCGCCCATCACCATCGCGTCGACGTAGGGTTCGCTCCCCTCCTCCCGGACGTAGGCCCCGCTGAAGATGCTAAGCGAGACCTCCTGGGCCGTCCGGTGTCGCGATCGCCGGCTCCCCCACCGCGCCCGCCACCACCAGCTTCAGCACCGAGGTCTCCTCGATGGGGACCTCCACCGAACCCTCTGCCCGAAATCCCCCATCGATCTCGATCGGCTCGCCGTTGCGGCGGAGGGTCATCGAGGTCCCATGGGCGATCTCCCAGCGGGCGGTCGTGGTGCCCGGCCCCTCGAGGAGCTCGGGCGCCACCGTGAAGGAGAGGATCTGCGCGGGCCGGGAAGACGGGCCCCGTCGGAGCCTCCGCCACAGGCGGATGCAACCACGGAGATTAGCAAGAGAAAAGGAATCGGCGTGAGGCGGCGTAGCGGGAGATGCATCAAGTTCGCCCCCTGAAATCAACAAGTAAACCTGAATGCTAGCGAATCGAAATCTTATTTGCACCCCAAAGGCCCGAGAAATGCCCAGGCGACGAACTGTCCGTGGTGCGAGAGGCTCACATCCAGCGAGAGCGGTCGCCCCCCGTGAAGCAGCCGAGGCGGCCCCCTCCCGTCCCAGCTCCCCGGCGCGGGATCCCGGACCACTTCGAGCTCGTCCGGATCGAGGCCCAGCTCCAGGCCCACCCCCTCGCAGATCCGCCGCCGCACCTCCGCGCTGGGATCGTCTCCCGAGAGTCGCGCAACACCCCAGCGAGGGACGGGTGACCCTTCGCCCTCGCTCGACGCGCCGCCGCCCGAGCGCCCTCCCCCTGCGATGCGGCTTTCGCCTCCCGACGCCCGCCGGGAGCGCAGCGGCCCTCCGCCCTCGAAGGCGATCGCATGGACGAAGCGATCCTCCCGGACGAGTTGCAGGCTGAGGTGGAGATCCTCGAAGCGAACCGAGCCGAAATCCGGCGCCACCAGGAACCGACGGTGGGCGAAGATCGTCTCGGGCCGCTTCTTCACGGCGACCTTGTAGGCCGCCTCCTTTGCTGCAAAAAACGCCCAGACCCGCGCATGCGGCTCCGGATCGCCGCTCAGGCGCTCACGCTCCTCCGCGGCGAGGACACGCTGTACGAAGCGATCGCGCAGGTGCGCGCCGATCGCCTCTTCGTCCTCCAGGTCGACGACGTCGTTGCCGACCAGGGGTCCTCCGGGGATCGGCTGCGCATCCATTCGGCTGCCCACGTCGATCCCTTAGGCCTCCGTCACGCCTGCTTGTTCAGCACCAGGTTGACGGCGTCACCCACGCACGCCACCTGATCCGCTTCCTCGTCGGAGATCGCGATGCCGAAGGCGTCCTCCATCTCGAGGACCACGTCGACCAGACGCGCCGAGTTCACCTTCAGATCCCCCAGGATCGTCGTCTCCATCTTCACCGCCTCGAGACCTTCCGGGCTGCGGACGAAGGGCTTGAGGATGGAAACGACCTTATCGAACACCTGCTCCTGCGACATAATACGACTCCTGCCAACGCAATGAAGGCCGCTACATGCGGCACGAAACAAAATCCGTCAAGGGGCGAAGGCGTCCTTCGCCTCGCCTCCTACGATCGGAAGCGCTTGAAGATCACACATCCGTTCACGTCGCCGAAGCCAAAGCTGGCCTTGGCGACCACGTCGAGCTCCGGCGCCTCGATGGTCTGCTGGGGGATCCTGGAGGCGTAGGCCTCCACGCCGGGATGCAGATCCTCGCAGTTCGCCGAGCCGTGCACGAAGCCGTGGTGTAGCTCCAGCACCGCCGCCGCACACTCCAGGCCCCCCGCCGCCCCGAGAGCGTGGCCCACCAGGGACTTGGTCGAGTGGATCCAGGGCATCCGCTCCGGCGGGAGCCCCAGGGCCTGGGACCAGTTGTTCACCTCGTGCGGGTCCGCGAAGGTGGCGGTGAGGTGGCCGTTGATCGCGCCGATCTGCGAGGGCTCGATCCCCGCCATGCCCACCGCGTCCCGGATGCAGCGCTGCACGCCCACGGGGTTCGGCGCGGTCATGCTGCCGCCGCCCCGATGACCGCCGCAGTTCACCGCGCCGCCCAGGACCTCTGCGTAGATCCGAGCCCCCCGCGCCAGCGCGCTCTCCAGGCTCTCCAGCATCAGCACCCCTGCACCGGAGCCGGGGATGAAGCCGGCGGCGGAGGCCGACAGTGGCCGCGAGGCCTTCTCGGGCGCGTCGTTCATGGTGCGGTTCAGGACCTTCATCCCGTCGAAGCCCGCCCAGATGTAGTGGGACGATCCCTCCGAGCCCCCTGCGAGCATCCGCTTCGCCCTGCCCTCTCGGATCCGCAGGAAGGCGTCCACCACCGCCTCGGTGCCGGTGGTGCAGGCGCTGGAGTTGGTGGTGACCTGGTTGCCCAGCCCCAGGAGCCCGGCGACCCTGGCGCTGTTGCCGCTGGACATCACCTGCTCCACCATCGAGCTGCCCAGCCTGGAGACCCTGCCCTCCTGCACCTTGGGCGCGAGCTTCTCGGCGATGGTGTCGATCCCGCCGATGCCGGTGCCGATCACCGCCCCGGTGTCCCAATCGGGCTCGGAGTCCGGCGCCTGCCGCTCCAGACCCGCGTCGGTCCAGGCGTCGATCGCGGCGATCGCTGCGTAGATCATGTTGTGGTTCATGGCGAAGAGCTCGTCCTCGCTGAGGTACTGCTTCTGGAGCTCGTCGACACCCTCGGGGATCCCGCCCACCTGGCAGCCGAACTTCAGGTCGGCGAGGTGCTGGTGGTATCGGATCCCGCTCTTCATCTCCCGCAGCGCTCCGGCAAAGGACGCAGCACCATGGGCATTGGGCGCCAGCACGCCAAGCCCCGTCACCACCACCCGCTGCGAACTCGAGCGGCTCATCTGTCACCTCCCGGGCGACGGTTCACGCCCATGCCCGCGATCGTTCCCCTGGCTACCACCGAGCCGTCGGCAAGGTAGAGGGTCGCCTGGGTCTTGAGCTTCTTGCGGCGCCAGACCAGCCGCTCCGACTCGACGCGCACCGTGTCGCCGGGGCGCACCATCTGCTCGAACTCCACCTGGGCGTCCGAGAAAAGCGTAACATTCGAGGCCACCTCCTCCTCGGAGGCCTCCAGCGCCAAGAGATAGATCCCGAACGCGACCAGGCCGATCTGGCAGATCGTCTCCAGGAGGATCACCCCTGGCGTCACCGGATCCCCGGGGAAGTGCCCCTCGTAGAAGGACTCGTCCTGCCGGTAGGTGTACTCGCCTACGATCCGCTGCTCGTCCACGGAGATGATGCGATCGATGAAGCGGAAGGGGCGCTGCTGCGGCACCTTGGCGAGGATCTCCTCGTGCGAGAGCTTCCTCATGCGCCGCTCCGATCCATGATGCCGCCTACGCTGTTCTTCGACCGGGCCGGGTAGTCTGGGTAGGCGATCCCGCGGAAGACGCCGACCTTCGCGTCCTTGATCGAGTAGATCGCCTCGCCGTCCACCAGGACCGTCCCCGTCCCGATCACCACCGCGGCGCCGGAGCTCGGCAGGAGCGAGAAGCGGCGCACGTCCACCTCGTAGCGGACCAACTTGTTGTAGGGGCGGATCTGCCCGGAGAACTCCACCTCCTTGCAGCCCAGGGCCCTTCCGGATCCCACCGCACCCGACGCGCCGCAGAAGAAGCCCAGGAGCTGCCAGACCGCGTCCACCCCGAGGCAGCCGGGCTGCACCGGATCCCCGCGGAAGTGGCAGTGGAAGAACCACTCGTCCACCACCACGTCCTTCTCCGCCACGATGCGGCCACGGGCGCCGTCCCGCTCGAGCTCCGTGATCCGATCGAACATCAGCATCGGCGGCGCAGGCAGGCGGCAGAGCTCCTCCGGCGGATCCTCCACCAGGTTCGCCTGCGAGAAACGCAGGAGCTCATGCTTGTCGAATGATTCCCGTTCGAGGAACTCCTCATACCGCATTACGCAACCACCTCGATGTCCATCGCCGCCCAGGTGAGACCCGAGCCGACCACCGCCAGCACGATCCCGTCGCCCTTGGCGAGCTCGTCCCAATGTTCGGAGACAACGGAGGGTGCGCCGGCTGCGCCGGTGTTTCCCCGCTGCTCCACGTTGTGCCAATGCTCCTCGTTCGCGATCTCCATCCGCCGGGTCACCGCCTCCAGCATCAGCCGGTTGGCCTGGTGCCCCACGAAGCGAAGGCGCCCCCCTGCCTCTGCGGTCCGCTCCCGCATCCGGGGCAGCCGCTCCTCCATGCAGGCCAGGGTGGTGCGGATCGCGAAGCGCTGCACCGCGCTGCCGTGCTGGGTGAAGTGGCCGTGCCGCGGGATCTGCACCTCGGCCCAGCCCGCAGGGGAGGAGTCGAGGGTGGTGTTGCTCACCCGCAGCCGGGACTCGACCTTCGTCGAGACCACCGCGGCGCTGGTGCCGTCCCCCCAGAGCACCGCCGTCGCCCGGTCGCGGTAGTCCACCACCCGGGTCGTGTTCTCCGGGTTCACCACCAGCACGAAGGGGGGCAGCTCCCCCATCGAGCGCAGGAGGTGGAGCTGGGCGCCGAAGCTCGAGCAGGCGGAGTTGAGGTCGAAGGCGGCAGCCTCGATCCCCAGCTCCGCGGCGATCGTCGCCGCCTCCGCCGGGATCGCCATGTCCGGCGAGCAGCCGCCCGCCACCACCATCCCCACGTCGGAGGCGGCGATCCCGGCCCGGGCCATCGCCATCCTGGCGGCGTGCGCGCCGGTCTGGGCGTTGGAGTAGAGAGCGGCCTCCCCGGCGCCGCGGGGATCGGCGTTCTTCGTGTCCCGCAGGTAGTCCAGGGGCAGCACCGTGCGCCGCTCCCGGATCCCCACCCGCTCGAGGATCCACTCCTCGTTCGTGCCGATGTCCAGCTCCTCGAGGAAGCGGTTGTCGATCACGTTCTCGGGATGAAAGTGGCCGAGGCCGTGGATGTAGAGGACGCCCACCGCTACCCTCCGATGCGCTCGCCGCCATCGACCCGGAGGAGCGCACCGTTCACCCAGCGCGCCTCATCCGTGCACATGAGCGCGATGAAGTCCGCGACGTCCTCTGGGGTGGTCAGCCTGCCGAAGGGATTTCGGCGGATGGCCGACTCCTTCATCCCATCCGATCCCGGGATCATCCGCAGCGCCTTGGTGTCCGTCACCCCTGCCTGGATCACGTTGGAGCGGATCCCCCAGGGGGCCATCTCCAGCGCGATCGAGCGGGACACCGCCTCCAGCGCCGCCTTCGCAGCGGAGACCGCCGCGTAGCCGCGCCAGGCGATCTCGTTCCCCTCGCTGGTCATCGAGAGCACCCTGGCGTCGTCGGCGAAGAGCCCGGCGTTGCGCACCGCCTGGGTCCAGCTCGCCAGGCTCGTGCCCATGGCGTAGACCGTCCCGGCGAAGTCCTCGTCGTCCAGGAAACGCTCGTCGTCGCTCGCCTCCGCGCCGCGCCCGGGGGCCAGGTTCTTCAGGTTCCCGAAGGCGATCGAGTGCAGCAGCATCCGCACCCTGCCCTTCTCCCCCATCGCCTCCCCGAGCTGCTGCAGCACCGTCTGGCGCCCCTCCTCCGAGAGGGCGTCCACGTTCATCGCCAGGAAGCCGACCCCCATCCCGCGGATCTCGTCGAAGGCGGGCTCGATCGTGACCATGGCGCCGCGGCGATCCCGATGCACGATCGCCACGCTCATCCCGCAGCTCGCGAGCTTCCGTGCCGTCGCCAGGCCGAAGCCGCTCGAGCCCCCCAGGATGAGCGCCCACTGATCTCTCTCGAACTGAATTGCCATCGACTCTCCTCCAACTCCTCGGGGGGACAGATACCGGTGCAAGGTCATGCGTTGGTAATCGCGGGCGTCCCTATCACACCCGACTGTGAAATCCACAGCAGGTGCGACCAGGATCGGACAACGCGGCGCGGCATCCGGGAGAGGAAGATCCCACGCGATCCACCTGCCGACCGCTCTCCTTTTCCGGAGGCACGCGTCCTCGGGTCGAGCACACGGGGCCCCCGCGTTCGCGGAGCGCCGGCGTCGAGCTGAATCGGGATCCGTCTACAGACCCTGGCCATCCGTCCGGAGACGATCCTCCTCCCTCCCCCGCCGCGGTTTGCGATAAGACCCCCTTCCATGCGCCGCCTCATGCATCCCCTCCTCGGCATCTACGCGTACGTGACGTTCGCGCTGCTCCTCCTGATCTTCCTGCCCCTGGTGGCCCTGGCCTGGCTCTTCCACCGGGGCGACCCCGCCCACCGGATCCAGGGGCGCTGGGTCCGCAGGCTCGGCAAGGCCTGCGGCGGCTTCCTCAATCCGTTCTGGAGCTTCTCGGTGGAGGGCGCCCCCCCCGAGGGGATCGACTCCAAGGGCTACGTGGTGGTGTCCAACCACGAGTCCTCAGCCGACGTCTTCCTCCTCTCGCGCCTCCCCTGGGACATGCGGTGGGTGGCCAAGGAGGAGCTCTTCCATGTCCCCGTCGCCGGCTGGATCCTGCGCCTCGGCGGCGACATCCCGGTGCGCCGCGGCAGGGGCGGCAGCGTCCGCGCCATGATCGCGGCGTGCAAGACCACCCTCGCCAACGGCCTCTCCGTGATGATCTTTCCGGAGGGGACCCGCTCCGACGACGGCGAGCTCCTCCCCTTCCGCGACGGCGCCTTCGAGCTGGCGATCGAGGCGGGGGTGCCGGTCCTGCCCATCGCCGTCTCCGGCGCCAGGGCCTGCAGACCCAAGGGCTCCCTCTGGTTCGGCTTCGCCCACGCCCGGGCGCGGATCCTCCCCGCGATCTCCACCGAAGGACTCGGCCCCGAGGACATCGCCTCCTTGCGCGACGGGGTCCGATCCCGGATCGCCGCCGCCGTGGCGGAGCTGCGCGAGAGCGGCGCTGTCGGCCCTCGTCCGGGCCTCGGTGGCCCTTCGCGCACGGGCTCTGTGGTATAGAGCCGCGAACATTCGAGGCGGGTGCGATGGCGAAAGGCGAGCGGATCCCGGGTGATCCCAGAGGGCGCGAGATCCAGATCGAGTTCGAGGGCGAGCGGCTCCCGGCGATCGAGGGGGAGCCGATCGCGGTCTCCCTGTTGGCGGCAGGCGTGGATGTATTCTCACGCGCAGTGAAGTATCACCGCGCCCGCGGCCCCTACTGCCTCTCCGGCCGCTGCTCCCATTGCGTGATGCGGGTCGACGGGGAGCCCAACGTCTTCACCTGCCTCACCCCCGCCAGGGAGGGCGTCCGGGTCCAGCGGCAGAACGCCTTCCCCGGCGTGGATCACGACGTCTTTCGCACCATCGACTGGATGTACCCGAGGGGCCTCGACCACCACACCATGTTCGCGGGGATCCCCGTGGTGGAGAAGGTCGTCGCCAAGGTCGCCCGGGAGATGGCGGGCCTGGGCCAGCTCCCCGACGCCGCCACCCGGGATGGGGCGAGCTACCTCGAGCTGCAGACCGACGTGGTCGTGATCGGCGGCGGGAGCGCGGGGATCGCCGCCGCCCGCGCCGCTGCGCAGGCAGGTGCTACCGTCACCCTCGTCGACGAACAGGGCGAGCCCGGCGGCAGGCTTCGCACGGGGCTCTACGGCGAGGACGCGCTCTCCGATGTGCGGCGTTGGGCGAAGTCGTTCGCGGGAGCCGGCGCATCCGAGGGTCACGGGACCTCCGCTGCGTCCAGCGCGGAAGGTTCGCCCTCTTCGTCGCCCGAACCGTCCGCGCAGCCTTCGGTCCACCTCCTCCCCCGCACCTTCGCGTTCGGGATCTACCGGGAGGAAGGGCTCCTCGTCGCCGCCAAGGCCCCGGGTCGCCGCCTCCTGGTGATCCGCCCCAAGGCCGTGGTCCTCGCCACCGGCGCCACCGAGATCTTCTCCCCCTTCCCCAACAACGATCTCCCCGGGGTCTTCGCGGGCAGGGCCCTCGCCAGGCTGATCACCTCCAACCGCCTCCTGCCCGGCAGGCAGGTCGTCCTCGCAGGCGACGGCCCCGAGCGCGGGGCGCTGGCCAGGATCCTTCGATCCCACGGCGCCACCATCGTCGCCGAGGTGGGGCTGCGCCCGGGACCCGATGGGCACCTCGTCCGCGCCCGCGGCAGGACCAGCGTCGCCGGCGTGGTGATCCGCGACACCGCCGGCGCCGAGCAGAAGCTTCGGTGCGACCTGCTGGGGATCACCGACTCCACCTCCGCCTTCCTGGACCTCGCCCGTCACGCTGGGGCCCGGATCGGCTGGGGAGCCGACGGCCGCTTCGCGGTGGAGGTCGACGAGGCCTTCTTCACCGGCGTCCCCCAGGTCTTCGCCTGCGGAGAGGTGACCGGAGCCTGCACACCCGGCGAGAGCCTCGAGCAGGGATCGATCGCAGGCGCCCGCGCAGCAGCGGCGGCCCTCGCCGCCGCAACCGTTCAGGGGAGCCAGCCGTGAGCAAGGCCTTCGTCTGCACCTGCGAGGACGTCACCGTCGACGACGTCCGCCACGCGATCTCCAAGGGCTATCGCGACATCGAGTCGGTGAAGCGCTTCACCGGCTTCGGCACCGGGATCTGCCAGGGCAAGAGCTGCGGCGCCGCCGTGGCCCGGATCCTGGCAGAGGAGGCAGAGCTCCCCCAGGGCGCCCTCCTCCCCTTCACGCCCAGGCCCCCCGGCCGCCTGATCTCCTACGGCGAGCTCGCCAAGTTCCCGGTCCTGCCCCACTCCTTTCCGGGACATGGCGTCCCACCGCCGGTGGAGCCCTGGGATCAGGTGGAGCCCGACGGCTTCCCCACGAAGAGCTCCCACCCCCTGCGCCCCACCGAGCCCCTCCCCAAGAAGGTCGACACCGTCATCATCGGCGGCGGGATCATGGGCCTCGCCCTCGCGTGGAACCTCGCCCGCCTGGGGAAGAAGGACGTCCTCGTCCTCGAAGAGGGCTACCTCTGCAGCGGCGCCTCCGGCCGCAACGGCGGCGGGGTCCGGGCCCAATGGTCCACCCCCACCAACGTGCGCCTCGCCAAGCGCAGCGTCGAGCTCTGCCGCTCCTTCGCCCGGGAGTTCGGCATCAACGTCTGGTTCCGCCAGGGCGGCTACCTCTTCCTTGCCACCGACGAGGTCGAGGCGGGCCGGCTGGAGCGGGCCTCCGTCCTCCACAACAGCCTCGGCGTCCCCACCCGCATGCTCTCGCAGGGCGGCGCCAAGGAGATCGTCCCCCAGCTCGACGGCGGCAGGTTCGTCGCCGCCGCCTTCAACCCGGACGACGGGGTGGTCTTCCCCTGGCCCTTCATGTGGGGCTACGCCCAGGGCGCCCGCAAGCTCGGCGTCCAGATCGAGACCTTCACCAAGGTGCTCGGAATCGACACGGCGGGGGGCAAGGTCACCGCGGTCCAGACCGACCGCGGCACCGTCCACTGCAACACCCTGGTCAACGCCGCCGGCGCCTGGTCGCCGGGGGTCGCCCGCCTCGCGGGGATCGAGCTCCCCAACCAGCCCCACCGCCACGAGATCTGCAGCAGCGAGCCCCTGAAGCCCTGGCTCGGCCCCCTGGTCTCCATCATCGGGAGCGGCCTCTACTTCAGCCAGAGCATGCGCGGCGAGATCGTCGGCGGCATGGGCGACCCCGACGAGCCCGCCGGCCTGGAGATGGGCTCGACCCTGCGCTTCCTCTCCCGCTACTCCAAGGCCATCGTCGACTGCATCCCCGCCCTGCGTGACGTGAAGGTGATCCGCCAGTGGGCGGGCTGCTACGACCACACCCCGGACAACAACCCGATCCTCGGCGAGACCCCGGGGCTCCCCAACTTCCTCCAGGTCAACGGCTTCGTCGGCCACGGCTTCATGATGGCGCCCGCCGTCACCGAGGCCATGGCCACCTGGATGACCGGCGGCCAGAAGGACGAGATCTTCGATCGGTTCACCTTGGACCGCTTCCTGACCGGTGAGCTGATCCACGAGGACTTCATCATCGGCTGAGCGTCAGTCCGAGCCGCCAAAGAGGTCGAGCTGCCCGCTCTTCCCCTCGGCTTCCGGAGGGTCCGGGAGGAGGAGCTCCGGGTCGTCGTTCGAGACCGAGTTGAGGCGGGACGAGACAGGCGTCGCCACCAGCCACTCGGACGGCGCCGGCTCCAGCGCCTGGGTCGGCGGGGCAGCGAGCCAGTCGCCGAGCTGTTCCGGGCGCAGGATCGCCGGCATCCTCTCGTGGACCTCGGAGACGAGCTCGTTCGCGTCGGTGGTGAGGATCACGAACTGCGGATGAACCGGGCCGTCACCGCCAGAGCCTGGGCGTCGGGGAGACCGCTCCATGAGGCCGGCGAGGAGGAGCAATCCCCCATCCGGCGGATGGAACCAGATGGGCCTGCGCTTCTTCGGCGGTCCCTTCCACTCGTAGAAGCCCGTACTCGGCACCAGGCACCGGGCCGATCGCCAGCCCTCTCGGAAGGCGGTCCTGGTCGCCGCCGTCTCGGATCGGGCGTTGATCAGGAAGCGGCCGGTGCTCGACGAGAACCCCCAGCGGGCGGGGACGAGGACCCGCCGCTCCTCTTCCAACCTGACGATCCAGGTGACGTCGGTTGGGGCGACGTTGTAGCGAGGGCGATAGAGGGCCTCGTCCCCCGGGCGAATCTCCGCCTGGAGCGCGAGGGCGAGCTGGGTGGCGCTCTGCACGCCGAGGTTGTAGCGACCGCACATGGGGAGATCCTCCCGCCTCCCGGCCTCCGAGACAAGCCCTCCTGCAGGCCCCGGGCGCTGAACCGGCGGGATCCGCCGTCAGAAGCGAAAGGCGAGGCTCCCGGCGGTGACCGAAGAAGAAGCTGCGCTCTCCCGGACCAGGAGACGATCCACCGCCCAGGCCAGGACGAGGCCCACACCGGTCCCCGCCACGTTCCAGGTCATGTCCCGCCAGGAGGGATCGCCGTATCCCGCCAGATCCGCCACCTCCTTGGCCGCCCCCAGACCGAGCGCCAGCCCGGCTCCTGCGAGGAGACGCTCCTCCGGCTCCTCCCAGATCAAGGACGCGGCGGCGTAGCCCCCTGACGCGAGGGCCGCGCTGACTCCGAAGTGGAGCATCTTGTCCTCGCCGAACCAGGGATCCGGATCGGACGGGCTCGCCGAGGCGAAGGTGGGGCAGAGTCCCATCCCCAACAGGATCGAGCCGATGGCCAGAAGACGCAGCATGCGAGCAACCATGAAGCCGTCGATTCAGCGGGTCAAGAGGCCGACTTCCCTCACGAGGCGCGGCCCCCAGGACGCTCGGCCCACCTCCGGGCGCCTGCACGACGGAGGGACTCTGCCCTCGTCGATCTTCCATCTGCGTTATCCTCGCCGACCATGAAGGGAGACTCGTCCTTGCCCCAGTGGCTCCGCCCCACCCACGGCGCCCTCCTCCTCGACCTCGTGATCCAACCCCGCGCTTCGCGGAGCCGGGTCGTCGGCGAGCACGACGGCAGGCTCAAGGTCCAGATCACCGCCCCGCCGGTGGATGGAGAAGCCAACGCCGCCCTCCTCGCGCTCCTCTCCGACCTCCTCCGGATCCCCCGCCGCGACCTCGAGATCGCCGCTGGCTCCTCAGGGAGGCGCAAGACCGTGCGGATCATCGGACTCGATTCTGAGACCATCCAGCGGCTGCTGGCATCCAACGCCTCGTGAGCTTCCTCCCTCGCATCTTCCTGATGTCGCTCCTCGCCGTCGCGGCGCCGGATGCCTCCGCGCAGGGGCGCGTTTCCGCGGAGACGCCTCCTTCCGCGGGAACGCCCACCTCCGCGGAAACGCCTCTCGTCCAGCCGTCTTCCCCCCACCAGGTCCCGGAGCCGGCTTCGCTCGAGCCCCCTCGGATCCCGGTCCGCGGGATCGAGGTCCCGGGCGCGAAGAACACGATCCTCATCGCGGCGCCGGGGCCCGCCGAGAACATCGCCCGCGGCTTCGCCGGCACCCTCACCGAAGAGCGGGACGCCCTCCATCGCCTCCTTGGCCTTCCGGACGGCGGCCCCCTCGAGATCCGCGTCGGGCATGGGCACGAGGAGTTCCGGGCCCTTCAGCCCTCCCGCGCCCTGGCGCCTGGATGGGCGGCAGGGGTCGCCTACCCGCGCCTCGGCCTGATCGTCCTCGACTCACAGGCAGCGGCCCGCGGCGGCGACATCCGCAGCCTGCTCCGCCACGAGCTCGCCCACGTCGCGCTCGCCCGGGTGGTCACCGTGCCGATCCCGAGCTGGTTCACCGAGGGCTTCGCCCTCCTCTACGCGGACGAGTGGACCCTCTCGCGCAGCACCATCCTCGCCAGGGCCTCGGTCTCCAAGTCGCTGATCCCCCTGCGCGATCTCGAACGAGGCTGGCCCTCTTCCCCCTCCGAGGTCGACCTCGCCTACGCCCAGAGCGCCTCGATCGTCACCTGGCTCGCAGCCGTCGACGGCGGGCGGCCCTTCCGCGAGCTGATCGCCTCCATGTCCGGCGGCGCCTCCTTCCACGACTCGATCAAGACCGCCTACGGGCAGCCGCTCATCGTCCACGAGATCGCCTGGAAGGAGACCCTCTCCAACCGCTACGGCTGGCTCCCCCTCTTCTTCGACTCGCAGCTCATGTGGGCCTGGGCCGCGCTGATCCTCGTCCTCGGCGCCTGGCGGGTGCGGCGCCGCTCGAAGCGCCGCCTCGACACCATGGAGGACGGCCCCGACCTCGAGGCCCAGCACCACCAGCTCCTCGAGATCCAGCGACAGGCAGCGGAGGGATGGCCGACCTCCTCCACCGTCTCGACCGACTTCAGCTCCCGGACGAGATCGACTGCAGACGAGCCTGGCGACGAAGACGACGACGACCCCGGCGAGACCGATCCCCGCCTGCGATACCACTGAGGCTCTTCCGCGCCTTCGACCCCCTCGTCCCCCCCCTTGCCAGCTTCGCGGAAGCAAGGCGCCCGCACCGGCCAGGTCGGTCCTACAGCCTCGGGACCCTGGGCGGATCCGTCCGGTACGCTGCCGAAGACTCGGCTCCCTGGCCCAACCGACTCGAGACTCGAAGGTCGGAGCTCTAGTGCGCGAGCGCCCAGTTCGCTCCGTGCGAGACCTCGACCACCAGCGGCACCTCGAGCGACACCGCACCCGCCATCTGCTCACGCACCAGCTCGCTGATCGCCGCGACCTCCGCCTTCGGCACCTCGAGGACGAGCTCGTCATGGACCTGCAGGAGCACCCGCGCCCCGCTTCCCCGCTCTCGCAGCGCCTGGTCCAGGCTCACCATCGCCCGCTTGATGATGTCCGCTGCGGTCCCCTGGATCGGCATGTTGATCGCCGCCCGCTCCGCCGCCTGGCGCAGGTTCGGGTTCCGCGACTGGAGATCCGGCAGGAAGCGGCGCCTTCCATCCAGGGTGGAGACGAAGCCATGGGCCTTCCCGTCCGCGATGATCTGATCGATCCAGGCGCGGACCCCGGCGTATCGCTCGAAGTAGCGCTTGATGATCGACGAGGCCTCGTCGTTGGGGATCCCGAGGCGGGTCGAGAGTCCGAAGGCGGAGAGCCCGTAGGCCACCGCGTAGTTCACCATCTTCGCGATCTCCCGCTGCTCCCTGCTGACCGCGTCTTCCTCCACGCCGAAGACCTCGGCGGCGGTGCGGCGGTGGACGTCGGCCCCTGCCCGCAGCGCGTCCACGAGGCCCGGATCCTTCGTGACGTGGGCCAGGATCCGCAGCTCGATCTGGGAGTAGTCCGCCGAGACGATCTCGTAGCCCTCCTCCGCGATGAAGGCCTCCCGGATCCGCTTCCCCATCTCCGTGCGGATGGGGATGTTCATCAGGTTCGGATCCAGCGACGCCAGGCGCCCGGTGGCTGTATTCGTCTGATCGAACGTGGTGTGAAGCCTGCCGTTCGCGTCGACCATCTTGGGCAGGGGCTCCACGTAGGTGCCCTTCAGCTTCGCCAGCGACCGATGCTCGAGGATCAGCTTGGGGAGCGGATGCAGCTCGGCGAGCTTCTCCAGCACCTCGTGATCGGTGGAGGGGCCGGTCTTCGTGCGCTTCTGCACCGGCAGCTTCAGCTCCTCGAAGAGGACCACCGCGAGCTGCTTCGGCGAGGCCACGTTGAACTCCCGCCCCGCCGCCTCGTAGCAGGCCGCCAGCCGCTCCGCCAGAAGCGCCTCGAGCTCCCGATCCAGGCTCCGCAAGAGCTCCACGTCCAGGCGCACCCCCGTGCGCTCCATCCGCGCCAGGATCTCCACCAGCGGCAGCTCCAGCTCCCGGTAGATCGGCTCCAGCGGCCCGAGCTCCTGCGAGAGCGCCTCCTCCACCGCCACCGAGCAGGCAGCGCTCGATCCCATCCACCCCGCCGCAGCGGCAGGCTCCAGATCGGCGAAGGGCTTCCGCTCCTTCCCCACCCCCGCGATCGAGGCGTACTCCGGCAGATCGCAGCCGAGCTTCTCCCGGGCCAGATCCGTGATCACGAAGGTCCGCCTCGCGGGGTTCAGCAGGTAGGCAGCGATCTCCGCGTCCCCGGCAGGCGCCGCAAGCGGCAGCCCCGCTCCCTGCAGGAGCACCAGATCCCGCTTGGTGTGGGTCCCCACCCAGCGCTTGCCTTCCAGCGCCGGGCCCAGGGCCGCGACCACCTCCGCCTGCGCGAGCTGCGGTCCGGTGAAGAAGCCCCTGTGCCCCATCGCCACATAGGCCGAGGGCCCACCCGGGATCGCCACCGCCAGGCCGACCAGCTCCGCGCCGTGCACGGCTTCGTCGGGGGGCGCCGCCCGCAGCCCCACCACCTCCGCCGCGGCGATCCGCTTTGCCAGCGCCGCGAGCCCGGCGGCGTCCACCACCAGCTCCGTCGCAGGGGGCTCGAAGCTCGCCTCGATCTTCACCGTGGGCTCCGCAGCCTCCGCCCCCTCGACGGCAGCCATTGCGCCCAGGACCGCAGGGAGCTCCCGCAGCAGTCCATGGAACTCCAGGTCCCGAAAGAGCTGCTGCACCGCGCCCGGATCAGCCTGTCGCCGCCCCAGGTCCTCCGGCCGCTGCGCGATCTCCACGTCGTCCCGCAGCCGCACCAGCTCCCGGTTCAGCGCCAGCCGGTCCTTGCCTTCGACGATCGCTGCAGCCACCTTCTTCCGCGAGATCTCCCCCCTCTCGCAGGCGGCGATCACCCCCTCCACGTCCTCGAACCGGGCGATCAGATCCGCCGCCGTCTTCTCCCCCACCCCTGGGATCCCCGGGATGTTGTCGATCGAGTCCCCCAGCAGGGTCTGCAGCTCGATCATCCGCTCCGGCCCCACCCCCCACTTCGCCTCCACCTCGGCGGGACCGGTCCACTTGTCGCTCATCCCGTCATAGAGCCGGACATGTGGCCCGACGATCTGCGCAAAATCCTTGTCCCCCGTCACCACCACCACATCGAAGCCCGCCTCCACGGCCTCCTTCGCCAGGGTCGCGATCAGGTCGTCTGCCTCGAAGCCCTCCTTCTCGACGCTCGGCACCGCCAGGGCATCCACCACCTGCCGGATGTACGGAAACTGGACCTTCAGATCCTCCGGCGTCTCCGATCGATGCGCCTTGTATTCTGGGTCGATCGCCTGCCGCATCTTCCGCCCGTCCTTGTCCCAGACCATGGCGACGTGGGTCGGCGACGCCTCCCGCAGCGACTTCAGCAGCATCCGCGTGAAGCCGTAGATCGCCCTGGTCGGGAGCCCCTTCGAGGTGGAGAGCTCCGAGCGGATCGCGTGGTAGGCCCGGAAGATGTAGGAAGATCCATCGATCAGCGTCAGGGTCGGACGGGGATTGGGCATCCCGCGGGTATAACAAATCCCGCCCCTCCTCTCCCAGATGGAAGGAACGAACGATCGTCGAGGGGGAATCCCGGCTCGACGAACATAGAACCCGATCCTCCAGGAGTTGGTTCATGAAGACATCGTCTACCGCCACCGCCTTCGTCGCAGGCGCCACCGGGTTCACGGGGCGTGAAGCGGTGCGCCAGCTCTGCGAGAAGGGCATTCGGGTGATCGCCCACATCCGGCCAGGATCGGGATCGGCTGCTCGATGGAGAGGGCAGCTCGCCGCCTGGGGTGCCGAGGTGGTGGAGGTCCCCTGGGAGCCGGAGGCGATGCAGACGGCCCTCGAGGAGGCGCGCCCCGACCTCGTCTACTGCCTGATCGGAACCACCCGCGCCCTGGCGAAGCGGGAGAAGCTGGAGGCGGACGACATCTACGACGCGGTGGACTACCGGCTGACCGCGCTCCTGGTGGAGGCGGCGGCTGCCGCGCAGCTTCGGCCTCGCTTCGTCTACCTCTCGTCGGTAGGCGCGGATCCGAACGCCCGCGGCGCCTACCTCGCGGCCAGGGGTAGGGCGGAGGCGGCGGTGGCGGGGTCGGGGCTCCCCTACACGATCGCTCGCCCGTCGGTGATCAGCGGCGAGGGGAGGGACGAGCCCCGGCCGGCGGAGCACCTGGCCGCGGTGGCCCTGAACGGCGGGCTGGGTCTTCTCGCAGCGGTGGGTGCCAAGCGACTCCAGGGGCGGTACCGGTCCATCACGGACATTGCCCTCGCACGTGCCCTCGTCCGCGCTGGGACGGACCCCTCCTTCGAGGGCAAGGTGCTTCACGGAGAGGAGCTCCAGCGGTTGGGCCGGTGAGCACGCGCTGCGGAGATCACGCCAAGCAGCTCGCTCGGCGAAGGCCAGCCCCCGCCCCTGCGGGGCGCGCCATCGCGGCTGCCTCGAGACGATTTCGACCGAACAATCTCGCAGCACCCGAGGTTCTCCACCCATAAGGTGCTCCGCCATGTTCGACGTCGATCCCACCACCCTCTCCGCCTACGGGCTCCCCGGGCTCTTCGTCCTGGCCTTCCTCGCGGCGTCGATCCTCCCCCTCCCCTCCGAGGCGCTGATGATCGCGCTCCTCCTGGGGGGAACCCACCCGGTGATCACGGTGGTGGTGGCCTTCGCAGGAAACATGCTCGGGGCCGTGACCCTCTACTGGATCGGGAAGCGGCTGGTCCACGCCAGGCGCGGGAAGATCGAGCGCTGGCTCGCGCGGGTCGCGAAGATCGACGTGCAGCGGCTGGAGCGGGCGATGCTTCGTCTCCAGCGCTCGGGACCTCCGGCCCTCCTCCTCTCCTGGATGCCGGTCCTCGGCGACCTGCTGGTGCTGGCCTCGGGCTCTGTCGGGGTCCGGCCGGTCCCCTTCGCGGTCTTCACGGGAATCGGAAAGGCGGCGCGCTTCGTGGTCGTCGCGGTGGCCACCCTGGCTGCGGCGGGGGCGGCGGGTTGACGCTCGTGGCGCTGGCGCTCGGGCGCCGGCGCCTCAGCGCTTGGCCAGCTCGCCCTTGGCGGTCCCCGTCGCGGCCCGGAGCTTGGCCTCCAGGGAGCCGATCGGCGCAGCGGCGCTGAGCTTCACCGGCATCCGCCGCTCGTCCAGCGTGAACCAGATCGTCGCGTCGGTGGTGGCGCCGCGCTCTTGCTTCTCCAGGATCTTCACATCGACCTTCGCGGTGCGGAAGCTCCCGAGCTCGGTCTCCACCGTCTCGACCCGATCGAAGGTCGCCAGGATCGAGATGGGCTTGCCCTTGCGCATGGAGCGGAAGGTGACCGTCCCGCCTGGTGCGGCGGGGAGCTGGGTGCGCAGGAGGTAGAGGCCAGAGAGCGCGTCCTGGACGTCTGCGAGGCCGGAGTCGAAGTGAACCTCCTGCTCGGTGGTCTTGCCCTTGTGCAGGGTCCGCTCCCGGACCATCCCGGTCTTGTCGTCGAAGCGAAGCTCTCTCCTTCGGACGCCGCTGCGGCTCTCCGACATGAACCGGCAGACCGACGGGGTGAGCGTCTCGTCCACCGAGCAGCTCGCGTCCTGCCGCGCAGCCAGGAGCGAGTCGGTAGCGCCGACGGTCTGTCCCTTCGCCACGAAGCGGAAACCATCGCCGGCGCTGGCGACGTTCAGGTTCACCTGCGCGGCGCGGATGCCCAAAAGAGAGACATCGAAGGTCAGCCGCTCGCCGGCGCCGAACGGCCGCGCACGCAAGGGTTTCTCTAACTCGCCGCCTGCACCCTCGGTCGCCATCGCTGCGTCGGTCGAAGACGCTGCCTCCGCGACAGGCGCTTCTCCTTCCGCAGCCGCGACGACTCGGGCGGGCCCCCAACTCAGCGCCGCCGCCGCCACCACCACC
>Ga0180215_1001101_pt1 | contig 30776 bp, 29 predicted proteins | sample eDN3rd37CBELigBY_FD_128871 | JGI IMG/M metagenome (GOLD analysis project Ga0180215, IMG submission 128871) | Enriched backyard soil microbial communities from Emeryville, California, USA - eDNA 3rd pass 37_C BE-Lig BY (version 2) (version 2) | ecosystem: Environmental > Terrestrial > Soil >...
AGCCCGGCTCACGCGGCTGCTCAGCGGACGACGATGCCACGACCGTCGCGGACTGTTCCAAGTTCCCAGATGCCATGCCCCGCGTCGGCGAACGCCGCCAGCAAGGTGTCGCCACGCTCGGCAGCGATCGTGATGAGTAGACCGCCCGACGTCTCCGGGTTGAACAGCAGTTGCTGGATCTCAGACGAGACCCCATCGGCAAACGTCACACCGGCCTCAGGCAGCGTCTCGTAATAGTCACGGTTGCGGTTGGCCCCGCCGGGGAAACGTCCCTCAGCCGCGTACCGATCGACGCCCGGAAGCCATGGGATCGCGGTGTGGTCGATCTCAATCGCGACGCCACTCTTGACGGCCACCTCGGTTGCGTGTCCCAGCAGCCCGAAGCCGGTGATGTCGGTGCAGGCATGGACTCCCACCTGTTGCACGAGCCGCGCTGCCTGCTGATTCAGGTGCAACATGCTCTGAACGGCAGCGTCGGCGTCCTCCTCGGTGGCGGCCTGCTGCTTGATGGCTGTCGTCACCAACCCGGTCCCGAAGCGCTTCGTGACGAACAGCCGGTCACCTGGCTGCGCGCCCGCCTTCGTCAGCACGTTTCGCGGATTGATTCGACCGGTTACGACCAGACCGTACTTCGGCTCATCATCAGTGACGGTGTGACCACCAGCGATGACGATCCCGGCTTCCTGGGCCTTGTCAGCCCCACCCCGGAAGATCTCGGAGAGGATCTCCAACGGGAGGTTGTCCGGCCAGGCGCAGATGTTGAGCGCGAACATCGCTTCGCCGCCCATCGCAAAGACATCGGACAGCGAGTTGGCAGCCGCAATCGCCCCATACAGGTACGGGTCGTCAACGACGGGCGGAAAGAAGTCGACCGTCTGAACCAGCGCGAGATCGTCCGCCATCTGATAGACGGCGGCATCGTCACTGGTCTGCAAACCGACCAGCAGATTTGGATCGCTGCGTTGCGCGAGCGGTGCAAGTACCTGCGCCAGGGCCCCCGGCGCGAGTTTGGCCGCTCAGCCAGCGCAGGACGCCAGCGTTGTCAGCCGAATCTCGTCGCGCGATTGCATCGAACCTCCATAGAGTAGAAAGTGCCGAGTGCCGAGTGCCGCGTAAGGATACCGGGTTGTGCATCTCGTAGGGACAGGTCTCAGACCTGTCCGCGGCCCGCAGGCCGTCGCGTTGATAACCGGGACTCGGAACAGTGCGCAAACGTCTGCGCTCGTGTGTCCAGCGCTCCTGGATCAAACCGTTGGCCTCACGGCCGCGGACAGGTCTGAGACCTGTCCCTACGAGGGTTGGGCGTTCCTTAGAACAGTACGTTCTCCAGCCGCCGCTGGTAGTCGCGGGTAATGGTTGAGTCCATGCCGAGGATCTCGAAGATGGCGAGCATCGACTTGCGGGCAGCGCCGTCTTCCCAGTGCTTGTCGTTGCGGACCGATTCGAGCAGTTCGCCGAGGGCGGCGACGTAGTCGCCTCCGGCGGCCAGCATCAAACCCCAGCGATAGCGGGTGCGCGGGTCACTGGGATTCGCGGCAGCCTCACCACGCAGATCCTCACCAGCGTGCTTGCGGGCGTACTGTTCGAGGAAGATCTGATGCCGCATGACCTTGGCCTGCCGGTTGGCCGGGAGTCGCTTGAGGAGGTTGTCCGCCTCATCGAACTCGTCGCGGCTGGCGAAGATGTTCGCCATGCCGAGGACAGCCTTCGGATCGTCGGGAATCGACGCCAGAATCTCCTGAAAACGCGCCTCAGCCCCGGCGATGTCACCACTCAGGAGCATCTGCTCGGCATCGCTGGCAGCCCGGTCGGCCTCAGTCGGCGCGAGTGACTGGAAGAACGCCCGCACCTGCGACTCCGGCAGCGCGCCGGTGAACTCATTGACGACGCGACCATCCTTGAACGCCTTGACGGCCGGGATGCCCTGGACGCGATACTGTCCGGCCGACTGCTGGTTCTCGTCGACGTTGATCTTGGCGAGGATGACGTCGTCGGCGAACTCGTCGGCGACCTTCTCAATGATGGGTCCGAGAATGCGGCAGGGGCCGCACCACGGCGCCCAGAAATCGACGACGACCGGCTTCGTCTTTGATGCGTCGATAACCGCCGTCTGAAATGTTGCATCTGTTACGTCGAGTACTCGTTGTTCGGTTGCCATTCCTACACCTCGTTTATCGTGCATACCTGCTCATCATTGTAGAACGCGCCGCCAGCGATCCAGATTCCAGACAGAACACGATTCGACATCTGCGGTGATAATACGCCTGGCGCTGGTAACACGACCGACCAGAAAAGGGGGAGACGATGCCGATCTCGAGCGACGAACTGGTCGCGATCGCGCTGGAACTGGGCGAGATGGAACGGCTGCCGGGTGACTCAGCCGTCCAGGTGCCCGGCGAAGGGATGCAGCGGCTGATGTTCGGGATCGACATCGGCAGCGCCGAGTTGCAACTGGCGCGCCAGTTAGGGATGGATGGCGTGATCGCCCACCACCCAGCCGGAGGCGCGGCGGCTCTGCATTTCCCCGAGGTGCTGACACGCCAGATCGAACTCCTGGTCGAACACGGCGTCCCGGCTGACGCGGCCCGCGATGCAGCCCAACCGCTGATCTCACGGGCGATGATGAGCGCCCACGCCGCGAACTTTGACCATGTCCCATCGGTCGCACGGCTACTGGGGATGCCACTCTGCAACATCCACCTGCCGCTGGACGAACTTGGCCGGAGAATCATGGTCGAGACGATCGACCAGCATCTCTCGACGTTCGACCGCGCCCCACTCGTCCAGGACGCCATCGACGCACTGATGCTGCTGCCCGAGCTTGCCAACGCCGAGACGCGGATCATGGTCCCGGTCGGCGCGTTCGACAACCCGCTCGGCAAACTGGCCGTCATCCACGGTGCCGGGACGAACGGCGGCGCCCGGATCGCCCAGGCACTCTTCGACCACGGCGTCGGAACTGTCCTCTATATCCACTGCGCGGCCGACGAGGTCGCCCGGCTGCGCGAATCCTCCGCCTCAACCGGCGGCAATCTGATCGTCTCCGGCCACATCGCCAGCGACATGATCGGCATCAACCGGTATGTCGCTGAGATTGAGGCGCGAGGAGTTGAGGTTGTCCGGATGAGTGGGTTGTAGCGATCGGGACGTGGGACGTGGGACGTGGGACGCGTGATGCGGGACGCGTGATGCGGGACGCGTGATGCGTGATGCGTCATGCGGGACGCGTCGTCCCACAACGAGGACGCAGCCAATTTTCCGTAGGGGCCGCGCCTCTGTGCCGGCCCGGCGCCCGCAGGCGCCCGGTTTGACGATGGCATGGTGACAACACAGGTCGCCTACGACTCATCCCGTGTATCAAACTCCCGTGAATCGACGCGAGCGCCTGCGGGCGCCGGGCCAGCACAAAGGCGCGGCACCTACTGAGGTTTCGCATCACGCATTACGCATCACGCGTACCGGCCTCTAGCAATCACCGCACGCGACTGCTAAGACCCTCTTGCATCTGCGGGGAGTCTGCACTATCATAGGCGCTGGGATTAGCACTCTCGACGCTTGAGTGCTAATCAGTGAACAGGGAAGCGGATGCGGGTTGTAACCGCGTGTCCCGCGTTGGTTTTGGTACGGAGGAGGTTACCACACGTGTCGACGAAGACCGAAACGACATTGACTCCGCTGGGAGACCGCGTCGTCGTCAAGCCGATGGCCCGCGAGGAGATGACGAGCAGCGGCATCTTCCTGCCGGACACGGCCAAGGAAAAGCCACAGCGCGGCACGATCATCGCTGTCGGCAAGGGCCGGCTGAATGACAAGGGCGAGCGCGTCGAGATGGATGTCAAGACTGGCGACTCCGTCCTGTTCGCCAAGTACGCCGGCACCGAGTTCAAGCTCGATGACGATGAACTGCTGATCCTGTCCGAGAAGGACATCCTGGCTGTTATCACGGACTAGCTGTCAGCTATCGGCTCTCAGCTATTAGCTCACATCAGGAGGATTGCTTCGTGGCTGCGAAGATTATTTCGTTCGACGAGGAAGCGCGTAAGTCGCTGAAGGTTGGCATCGATACTCTTGCCAACGCCGTCAAGACCACCCTCGGCCCGAAGGGCCGCAACGTCGCGCTCGACAAGAAGTTCGGCGCCCCGACCGTCACCCACGACGGCGTCACGGTTGCCAAGGAGATCGAGCTCGAAGATCCGTTCCAGAACATGGGAGCCCAGCTCCTGAAGGAAGCCGCCACCAAGACCAACGATGTCGCTGGTGACGGCACGACGACCGCCACCGTTCTGGCTCAGGCGATCGTCCACGAAGGTCTGCGCAACATCGCCGCCGGCGCGAACGCGATGCTGCTGAAGCAGGGCATCGAGCTCGGCGCGCAGCAGGCTGTCGCCGCTGTCCGCGAGATGGCCAAGGAGATCGGTGGCAAGGAAGATATCGCCCACGTCGCCACCATTTCGGCCGCTGACGAGGAGATCGGTACGCTGATCGCCGACGTCATGGAGAAGGTCGGCCGCGACGGCGTCATCACCGTCGAAGAGTCGCGTGGTCTGCAGTTCGAGACCGAGTTCACCGAAGGTATGCAGATCGACCGCGGCTACATCTCCCCATACTTCGTCACCAACACCGACCGGATGGAATCCGTCCTCGACGACCCGATGATCCTCATCACCGACAAGAAGATCTCGGCCGTCTCCGACCTGCTGCCGGTCCTCGAGAAGGCCCTCCAGGTCACCAAGAGCATGGTCATCATCGCTGAGGATGTCGACGGTGAAGCCCTGGCGACTCTGGTCGTCAACAAGCTGCGCGGCACGATCAACGTTCTGGCCGTCAAGGCCCCGGGCTTCGGCGATCGCCGCAAGGAAATGCTGCGCGACATCGCGATCCTGACCGGTGGCACCGTCATCTCCGAGGAAGTCGGCCGCAAGCTCGACAGCGCGACTGTCCAGGATCTTGGCCGCGCCCGCCGCGTCGTCGCCACCAAGGACGACACCACGATCGTCGAAGGTGCCGGTGACGAGAACGAGATCAAGGGCCGGATCGAGCAGATCAAGGCTCAGATCGAGACGACGACCTCCGACTTCGACCGCGAGAAGCTGCAGGAGCGGATGGCGAAGCTGGCCGGTGGCGTTGCCGTCATCAAGGTTGGCGCCGCGACCGAGACCGAGCTGAAGGAGAAGAAGCACCGCGTCGAGGACGCGCTCTCGGCCGCCCGCGCGGGCGTCGAAGAGGGCATGGTCCCGGGTGGTGGTGTTGCGCTGATCCGCGCCTCCGAGGCGCTGGACCCGGATGCCGTCGAGGGTGATGTCCGCACCGGTGTCCTGATCCTGAAGCGAGCCCTCGAGGAGCCGCTGCGCGGTATCGTCGAGAACGCCGGCCAGGACGGCGCGGTGATCGTCTCGACCATCCGCCGCAAGCAGGCCGAAGAGAACAACGTCAACATCGGCTACGAGGTCATCCGCAACGAGTACGGCGACCTGTTCGACTGGGGCATCATCGACCCGGCCAAGGTCACCCGCTCGGCGATCGAGAACGCTGCTTCGATTGCCAGCATGATCCTGACGACCGAGGCCCTCATCACCGAGAAGCCAAGCGAGGCTCCGGCGATGCCGGCTATGCCGGGCGGCATGGATTACTAAGCCGTTAGCTGTCAGCCGTTAGCCATTAGCTTTGGGTTGACTGCAACGAACGGGCCGTTCCATGGTGGGAGCGGCCCGTTTGCTTTGCTTGTGTGTGGGGTGTCGTTAGACGGCGACGGCGGTGAGTCCGCGGGTGATGCGGCTGGCGCTCTCGATCACGCTGAAGTCCTTGACGGTCACGTCGGCGAGGTTGGGGTTCGTCCCCATCGACAGGTAAAGGTCGGACGACTTGTAGGCGTCGAGCGCTTCGCGGCTCTCGAAGACGTAGTAGCCGCCATAGGTATTCGTCTCGTCGTTGCGGAGCCAGGTCTTTGAAACCAGGCCCGGAACCTCGGCCCACATCGGGGCGATCGACTCGGCCCGTTCGACGAATGCTTCCGGACTGATCCCCACCAGCCTGAAGTTCACGATCAGAGTGTGCATTGGCTTTCTCCTCACTTCACGAACGCATGCACGTCCAGCCCGATGATAGGAGCCGGTCGGCGTCGTGTCTGCCGTCCTTGGTACAGTCGCTGGCCTGACCGGCAGCACAGGTTGCCGTTGCCGATGGGTGCGAAACGCCGTATCATTAGGGATTGTTGCCCGGCGACGCCGTATGAACATGCCCGGCCGTCGGCGATCTGAAACTGCAATCTGGGAAAGACAGGGAAGAGGGACAATCGATGGCCGGCGTATGTGAGGTTTGCGGCAAGACACTCTCGTTTGGAAACAACGTCAGCTTCTCCAAGAAGCGGACCAACCGGGTCTTCCGGGCCAACATCCAGAAGACGACCGTCTATGCAAACGGCCAGGCGAAGTCGGTCAAGGCCTGCACCCGCTGCATCCGGACGATGTCCAAGCTGCAGAAGTAGCCGTAGACCCGAACTCAACACGACAACGAAGCCGCGAGGAACGATTGTCCCTCGCGGCTTTTCGTGTGCTGAGTGACTCGGTCACGTGCCTGGAGCAGGTTGCAGAATGGTTGCCCACCCTGTCGTCCTGAGTAGTGCACCACAATGATCTTGCGTGATGACATGTTCGGGAGTGCTGTCCCGTTTCCCCTGTCATCCCGACGCAATCACTGTGGTGGACTACTGAGCCGCAGCGAAGGACCTCTCCTGCTTTGACCAGCAGGGTGATTAACCGAGGAGAGGTCCTTCGCTGCGGCTCAGGACGACAGGGCAATGCTATCGCGAACCGCTCCAGGGTCCTTACCAACAGCGAGTGATCAGGTCGTCGTGCCACAGCCAGCAACCAGACGCACGTCGTCGATCTTCGCGCTGATGAGACGCATCTCCTGATTCGAGAGACGCCGTTTGGAAACCTGCGACTTCGCGTACAACTCAAGCTGCGTCATCGATAGGCAGACTGTGTTGGTCCAGCCGGCTGACTCGGTCGCGATGGCGACGTTGACCATTGACAACATCGTGCGTTCCGGGGCGGGTTGGAGGTCCAGACCAGCGATCAGGTCGCGCAACTGCACCAGGTGATCGCGTGTACTGGACTCGACGATCAGCGTGCCGGGCACGAACAGGAACGTATAGTTGGCCGCCGCGAGCGTGCCCTGCTCGATCGCGATTGGGTAGTGCCCGGCGGGACTGTCGGTCGTCGCCGTCGTCGAGAGAACTGGCGCGCCAGACAGGACGGACTCGTCCTCACCGCTCACGTAACCCGAGACGCTGTAGGTCAGCGGAGGGTTCGGCTCGCCCGCGAGGCGTTGCAGGTCGTCGGCAGTGACCGTCAGTGTGACGTGAGTGACTGTCAGGGTCGCAGCGCCGGAACTGGCCAGGTAATCCCCGTTAGCGGAGACACTCGCCTCAACGGCCTCCGGATATTCCCCGACCGCGAGCCCCAGCAGCGACACATTCGGCAACTGAGCAACCCCAGTAGCGTCAGTGACGGGACAGGCAGGCAGGCTCGCAACGCCACAGACGGCCACGTCGTTGATCGAAAACTCGACGATCTGCCCGGCAACGGGACCGCCGTTGCTGGAGAGCGACGCTGAGAGCGTCGTCGTCCCGCCGTACGCACCTGTCGCCGGGGTGACGGTGAGCGTCGTCGGGATTCCAACCCATTCGAACTCGGCTGCCACGACCTTGTTGCTGTCCATCATCAGGCTCAGCGGATGCATCGAACCGGCTGCCTGACCGTTGACCGTCCAGGCCTTGAATACGTAGCCGGCGTCCGGCGTTGCCGTCACCGTCACGACCGAGCCTGGCTCATAGGACGCCGCGACTGGTGAGACGTCGATAGCGCCGTTGGCGGTCTGTTGGAGCGTAACGGTGTAGGACGGCAGATCACAGCCGGCGAGAGAGGCGGCGACATTCAGACGCCGGCCGGTGACAGTCGTGTCGGCCAGCGCGGGAACCAGGTCTCCGCAGTAGAGGAGGCGATCGCGCAGCTCGATCACGTTCATGTCGCCGAGCCCTGGGGCCGAAAGGATCAGCGCTGCTGCACCGGCCACGTGGGGGGCTGCCATCGACGTTCCAGACACGTCCATATATTCTGCGTCGCAGCCATCGCCAACCGGATAGCAAAAGGTCGAGACGATGTCCGCACCTGGAGCACCGATATCGACACTGTTCTTGCCGTAGTTCGAGAACGACCACAACGTGTCCTGGTTGGTGGTTGCGGCGACACTGATGATGTTGGGGAGATCAAAATCGGCCGGGTAGTTCGGGGCAACATCGTTGTTACTGCGAGAATTGCCGGCTGCTGCAACGACGAGCACGCCCTCGTGGTAGAGAATGCGGAACTGCTCAAGCATCGCCTGTGAATTGCAATAGTCCGATGGGCAACCGAAACTGGCGTTGATCACGCGCAGGTTTACACCAGCCTGCTTCGCCTGAATGGCGTAGTCGAGCACTGCAACAATGTCGCTCACCAACGCAGATCCGTCACTACCGAATGACGAGAGCGTCATGATGCTCGTCTGCCAGTTGACACCGGTCACGCCGATACCGTTGTTTCCCTCAGCTCCAATCGTTCCGGCAACGTGGGTACCGTGACGCCCGATGAACTTCGGCTCACAATCCACGACGCCTTCGATCGACTCGTAGCCGTGTGTTCCCGGGCTACAGCCTCCGATGGTCCAACCCTGCGGCGCGTTCCACATGTTGTCGTCGAGGTCAGGGTGCGTGTAGGCGACGCCGGAATCGAGGACGGCAACGACAACGTCGCTGCTGCCAGTCGTTGTATCCCAGGCGGTAAGAGCGTCGATATCGACGCCGGCTGTGCCACCCGACTGCCCAGTGTTGTGCAGTCCCCAGAGTGAACCGAACTGGGCGTCGTTCGGAGGATCGGCGCTCAGGTAGAAGCGCGCATTCGGCTCGACGTACCGGACGGAAGATGCATCGTCGAAGCGGTCGATTGTGGCGGCGCGCTGCGTAGACGGCTCGAATCGAACCAGACGCGCGTCAATCGTGTCGAACCGCCGAATGGTTACACCGCCACGCGCAGCGACGATGGCGTCGCGTGTCGCTTCCGACGTATCGGGATCGAAGGCAATCACGTACGTTTCCGGCTCGGTCGAGACGGGTACCCCGGACGGAGACGCAGCACCGGCCATGACGGGGATGGCCAGCAGGAGCGCCACCATGACGAATGCGATATGGCGATGTACCCTGGCAAGACCAATGCGTCCGTTTAGCCCGCCTCGATCCGCGACGTTGCGAGAAACCACAATCCCCCCAAAACCTACGCTCACCGCCGATTGCCCCCGGCGGCAACTCATTGTCGTGGCGGACATCGCCCCAGATGTCGCCGTGCCATTGGACAGACGAGGACCACGCGCACGTATCACCCGGTGGGGACCGCAGCTTGCAGGCAAGCCTGACCGCAACGCTTCCTGGTGGACGCGACTTGCTCAGCAGCAATCGATAGAGATGTGCTTAGGGAAGAGATTGCGTTGTGAACCGCTTCATCGTATCAACATATTCCGCATTGGTCTATGAAGCATGATGAAAGACGCTGACACGTCGGCGCCCCGGCCGGTCTGAGAACAACCGTCACAGAGGTTTCAGGAAACTGGCCAGCCTGACACGTGCCCAGCTGGACGGGGCGGGTGGTGAGGCGCGCCAGGTTGGTCGATAGAGAGACCGTCCGGCTCCCGCCACGATCAGGACGGAAGCCGGACATGGCCGTCGACGTTCGCGTTAGAACCGGCCGAGTGAGAGGAAACCGATGTCGTGCTGGGTCTGGCCGTCGATGGCGAGTTCGGCGAGAACCTCGCCGATGGCACTGGCGAACTTGAAACCGTGGCCCGAGAAGCCGCAGGCAAAAGCGACGTTGGCGTGCTCGGGATGCAGGTCGATGATGAAGTGGCTATCCGGCGTGTCGGTGTACATGCAGGTCAATGTCTCCTTGACCATGCCGGAAGCGCCGGGCATGTACTTGTCGAGCACCTCGCGGAGCATCTTGATCTCGGCGGCGTCGACGGAGCGGCGGATGTCCTGCGGCGTCGTCTGCTCGCCGGTGTCGTGGCGGCCGATCTTGAGGCCTCGACCGGGGAAGATTGGGAAGCCGTAATACTCGCCCTCCGGCACCTCCATCAGGTAAACCGGGCAGGATTGCGAGCGGAAGAGATTGCGCTGCTCAGGGTTGAAGTGGACGTTGACAATCCGTCGGACCGAGAGTGGCAACCCGAGATCAGCCATCACCTGTCCCGCCCACGGCCCGGCAGTAATGACGAGTTTCTCGGCATCGTAGACGCCCTTGCTGGTCGTGACGCGGACGCCTGCGTCGGTGGCCTCCCACTCCGTGACCGGCTCCTCGAACCGCAGTTCCGCGCCATGCTTCCCGGCGACGTGGAAATGAGCGAGCTGGCAGCCTTCCGGCTTGAGGTATCCGGCGTTCGGCTCGAAGACGGCGACCAGATCATCGGTCAGCTTAAAGCCGGGGAACCGTTCGGCGACCTCGGCCGGGTTGAGATACTCGTGCGGCAGGTCCCACTGCTTCGCACTCGCTAGCGAGCCGGAGACGAACGTCGAGTCCGGCGCACCGATGTTGAGCCCGCCAGTGATTGTCAGCAGGAAGCGACCGGTCTCCTTCTCCAGTTCGCGCCAGAGCGTGTAGGCGCGCTGGACGAGCGGGACATACTCCGGTGCCTCGAAATAGGCCTCGCGGATGATGCGGCTGATGCCATGCGATGAGCCATTGGCGTGGTTGCGCTCGAACTGCTCGAGGCCGAGCACCCGCTGACCGCGCTTCGCCAATTGGGCCGCGGTGGCGCTCCCCATCCCGCCGAGACCGATCACAATGACATCGTAGGACTTGCTCATGATTCAACCCTCTTGGCTGTCGAAAACCCAATTCCCTCCGATGGTATCTACGTGAGGGAATTGTAGTGGGATTCACGACCGGTGGCGCGTCTGACGGTCAATGCTAACGAGCGTGGCCGGTCACATCACCAATCAGCAGATAGCGCGCATCTCCGGCGTAGTCATGCTCGACACGCGCTTCTCGGCCCGTTGCCTCACTCGCGAAGGCGACAGCCACCTCAGCCTGAGCCGGGTCGATCTCGCCGACCCAGAGGCCGTCCGGAGCCAGCAGTGTCGCCGACTGGCGCAGGAGACGGCGGTGCAGATCGAAGCCGTCAGGGCCACCGAACAGCGCGACTTCCGGCTCGCGCCGAGTCGAGTGGTGCCGCTGGTCAGGTCGCAGGTAGGGCAGGTTGGCGAGAATGATGTCGAACGGCTCCGAAAAGCCGTCCAGCAGGTCCGCCTCGACCAGTTCCACGCGCTCGGTCAGTCCCAGCCGCTCGCGATTGATGGCCGCGACGTCCAGCGCCTCCGCAGAGACATCGGTCGCGGTGATCTGGACATCCGGTCGAGCCGATCGAAGTTCGTCAGCCAGCGCCAGCGCGATGGCGCCAGAGCCAGTCCCGACATCGACCACCCGGCGTGGACCCGGGTGTGTACGCAGCCAGGCAAGCGCGTAGTCGATGAAGCGCTCGGTCTCCGGTCGGGGAATCAGGACGCGATGATCGACAAACAACTCGATGTTGCGGAACCAGCGCGAGCCGAGGATATAGGCAATCGGCTCTCCCGCCAGCCGCCGCTCCACCAGCGCCACGAAACGATCGAATGCAGCAGCGTCCAACGGCTTGTCATAGCGCAGGAAGAGTTGAACGCGCTCGATACCGAGCACCTGCCGGAGCAGCAGTTCAGCATCGAGTTGCGGGGATTCGCTGACCTCCGCATCTTCGAAGCGTTCGATGGCGAGGGAGAGGGCGTCCCAATGGGAGACCTCACCCCCCCGGCTCCCCTCTCCGTTGCGGAGAGAGGGGAGACTGGTTCGATCGTCCAACATCTCCCTCTCCGCGTCGGAGAGGGGGGCCGGGGGAGTGAGGTCCGGCTCCCGACTCACCCAATCCCCGCCATCTGCAGCCGTTCGGCCTGGTCGACGGCCTGAAGTTCGCGGATGAATGGATCGATCGCGCCGTCCATAACGGCTGGCAGGTTCGAGAGACTCGTTTTGATGCGGTGGTCGGTGACGCGGTCCTGCGGGAAGTTGTAGGTGCGGATCTTCTCGCTGCGGTCGCCGCTACCGACCTGCGAGCGACGCATACCGCCCCGCTCTTCGTCGAGTTTCTGCTGTTCGAGGTCGAACAGACGCGAGCGGAGGACGGCCATCGCCTTGGCGCGGTTCTTCAACTGCGACTTCTCGTCCTGACTGGTAACGACCAGTCCAGACGGAAGGTGGGTGATCCGGACCGCCGAGTCGGTCGTGTTGACCGACTGCCCGCCGTGACCGCTGGAGCGATAGACATCGACGCGCAGGTCGTTGTCGCTGATCTGGAGGTCGACTTCCTCCGCCTCCGGCATGACGGCGACCGTCGCTGCCGAGGTGTGGATGCGCCCGCTCGACTCGGTGACGGGGACACGCTGGACGCGGTGGACGCCACTCTCGAAGCGCAGGTGCGAGTAGGCACCGCGACCGCGGACCTCGATGATGGCTTCCTTGATTCCGCCGATGCCGGTCTCGCTGTAGTCCATGACATCGGTCTTCCAGCCCTGCCGCTCGGCGTAGCGCATGTACATGCGCATCAGTTCGGCGGCGAAGAGGGCAGCTTCCTCGCCGCCGGTCCCGGCCCGAATCTCAAGGATGACGTTCTTGTCGTCCAGCGGGTCCTTCGGGACGAGCAGCGCGCGCAGGCGGGAAACGATCGGCTCGCGGGCATCGCGCAGTTCATCCAGTTCGGCTTTGGCGAGTTCGGCCATCTCCGGATCGTCATCGCGTGCCATCTGCTCGGCGTCGGCGATCTGCCGCTCCATGTCGCGCAGTTCGCGGTAGGTCATGACGACCTCTTCGAGATCGGAACGCTCGCGGCCATACTCCATCAACTTGTCAGGGTTCGAGGCGACATCGGGATCGCCAAGGAGTTGGGTGAGTTCTTCGTAACGCCGGTCCAGATCGGCCAGCCGGTCAAACATCGTCGACATGTCAACTGCTCCAGTGATGCGTGATGGGTGAAGAGTCGGTAGTGATGCGTGAGTCGCGCTAACCGTAGTCCTCTGGCTCGGGGACACTCTCGGGGTCCGGCGGTGCGGTGCCAGTCAGGGGCCACTCAGCGATCGTCGTGTAGGTCGGGCCATGCTGACTGAGAACGCTGCGGACCAGCAGAAGCCGGTCGACGGAGAACGCCACTGGCTCGTGAGCGACGTCCGCGAGCGTCTGCTCAACGTCAGGTGGCGCGCCATCGGTGTCGCGGAAGCGACCAAGCGTCAGGTGAGCCTTGAATGCGCGCTCATTGCCACCGGCGCCGATGCCGGCCGTCTGCCGTTCGACCTCCCGTGCAAGACCTTCGAGCGAGCGCAACCCCTCGGGATCGTCCTCGGCAGCCTCAATCTCCAGCGAGAGTACATTCGGGCGACGACGTGGGCCGAGCATGATGAAGCCGCCGGTCGTCAGGTGGGCCGGCTGCGAGCGTTCGGCCGCGAAGGCCAGTTTGCTCTCCAGCGAGGCGATCTGGCTCGGGCGGGTATCGCCAAAGAACTTGATCGTGAGATGCGCCAGGTCGGGATCGACCCAGCGAATCGTCCAGCCCTCCGGCTCCAGCGCATGGCGGATCGCCCGCATCCGTTCGCGGACAGCGTCGCTGACCGGGACGGCCGCGAATAGCCGCTGTGCCGGTTCCCGATCCTTGCTGGTTCGATTGTCTCGTCGTGCACGGTTCTTCATCATCGTCAAAGTATAGTGGATGCAGCCGACTCGACCCCGGAACCGATCCTCAGGTCATTGCCATCATCCCTGGAGTTCGTTACATTCATCACAATCTCTCCACAAGCGTCGGAAGGAGGATCGTGTGAGCGAGCCAACCCGGGCACGAGTGACCTTCGTCGAGTCGTTCGCGGACATCCGCGACGAGTTCCTCGAACGCGCCAACAAGCATGTGTACTGCAATCTGGCGACCGTCGATTCCAATGGTCGCCCACGTTCGCGAGTCGTCCATGTCATCTGGGAAGAGGCAGTCGGCTGGATCACGACCGACCCGTCCTATCCCAAGTCCCGGCACCTTGCCGCCAACCCATACGTATCACTTGGATATGTCGCCGACATCGCCGCGCCAGCCTGCGCTGAGTGCCGGGCCGAGTGGGTGGACGACCTTACTGAGAAGCGTCGGGTCTGGGAGTACATGGCGACGTTGCCACCGCCACTGGGCTTCGATCCGACACCGATCTACGGATCGCCGGACGCTCCCCGCTTCGGCCTGCTGAAACTCACGCCGTGGCGCATTCAGGTCTCCGATGCACCGGCCCACCATCGCATCTGGCAGCCGGGTCGCGGCGCCTGATCACGGTATACTGCCGTAACACGAATCGGCGGCAGGGTTGTTGGGAGAAGGGGTCGGGAGATCCATGCGCATCGCTTATCTGGGTCCGGCAGGCACGTTCAGCGAGGAAGCAGCGCTGATCTTTGCGTCAGAGGGCGACGAACTGATCCCTTTCTCCAGTTTTGCCGCGCTGGTCTCGGCAGTCGAGGCCGATGTCGCAGACGCCGCCGTCCTGCCGATCGAGAACTCGATCGAGGGGTCGGTTGCCTCGACGGTCGACCTGCTGATCCACGAGACCGAGTTGCAGATCTGCCGCGAAATCATCGTCCCGGTCCGGCACTGTCTGGTCGGCGCGCCGGGGTCGAACATCACCGGCATCAAGAACGTCCTGACCCACCCGCAGGCATTCGGTCAGTGCCGCAAGTTCCTCGACCGCTGCCTGCCGAATGCGAACCAGATGGCCGCGCTCTCGACAGCCGGCGCCGTTGAGGAGGTCTCAAAGGGCGACGACCTGACCGTCGCCGCGATCGGCCCGCTCCGGGCTGCCGAGTTGTATGGCGGCACAGTCCTCGCACGCAACATCGAGGACAACCACACCAACGTGACCCGTTTCGTCGCCCTCCACGAACGCGACCACGCACCAACCGGTGACGACAAGACCTCGCTGACGGTGACGGTCCGCCAGAACATCCCCGGCTCGCTGCACGCCGTCCTCGATGAACTGGCCGCCGACAAGATTCAGATGACGCGGCTGGAGAGCCGCCCCGCCAAGCACGTCCTCGGCGAGTACTACTTCCTGATCGAGATCGAAGGCCACCGGCTGGAACCACACATCGCCGCCGCCCTGGAGCGAATGCGCGCCAAGTCAGACATCTTCAAGGTCTTCGGTTCATACCCGAGGTTTGTCACTGAGGGTTGAGCCACTTGCAGGGAAATCCCGTTCGGATGCAGCCGTCACCCGGACGGGATTTCCCCGACCGCTATTGTGGTCCGTTCGCGCGAATCCATTCGAGATACTGACTGACACCGTCGTTCAGCGACGTTGACGGCACCCAGCCGAAGTCCTGCTGCATGCGGGCGTTGCTGGGGCGAGGGCCAGGTGGGTCGCCGGAGACGAGGTAGTTGGCCTCGTTCTCAGGGACGACACGGTAGCTGACCTCCGGCCAGACGCGCTGGAAGGCAGCCAGCATGTCGCCGATCGAGTACTGCTGGCCGCAGGTGATGGTGTAGATGTCGTTGGGCAGGTTCGGAGTCGCCCAGGCGCGTTCGATCGCTTCGGCGACATCTTCGACGAACGTCCAGGCGTGGTACGGACCTTCGAGCGAGTTGACGCGCAGTTCCTCACCTGCGTGCAGAATACGCAGCATCTCGCGCAGTTCGGTCGCGCCGCGATAGCCGGGGGTGACGCGCTCCATCGGGCCGTAGACGCTGGCAGGACGCATCGAGACGATGTCGAGTCCGAACAGTTGCTTGTAGCGCAGGGCGATCCGCTCGCTGGTGTGCTTGGTGATGCCGTAGAGGTTCGTAGCGCGGCTGGGAGTCTCTTCGGTCGTCTCGTCGGTGTCGTGGCCGCCACCGATGGCTGCGATCGAGCAGACATAGACGAAGCGCTCGAAACCCTCCAACTGGCGAGCGACTTCGAGGGCATTGATCGTCCCACCGAGGTTAACATCGACAATGCGCTGCGGCTCTTCCTTCTCCCTGTCGACGCGCGGCGTGATGGCGGCAGCGTGGATGATCCGCGTCACATCGGTGCGGCGGGCGACATCCAGCATCTGCTGCTGGTCGGTGACATCGCCTTGAATGAAGGTGACGCCGCTGTAGCCGTCGTTGAGGAACTCACGCAGCATGTCGTCGGGCGGCATCAGGTCGTAGGAGATGACCCGTTCGCCGCGCTGGACAAGCCGTCGCGTGATGTAACTCGGAACCCAGCCATTCGCACCAGTGATCAACGTTGCCACGAATCGAACCCTCCGCCTGAGTTGCTTGCGAGTCAAACGCCGTCGTTACTGTAGCAGCGTGAAGCGGTGGTCGGTTCATCCCGCATTACTAACGGCCCAGGACACAAGCCAGCGTGACACGTCCCTGCTCCCCGCCGGCGAGACTCGGGTTGATGCGCGTTGCAAGTTGGGTCGCTTCGGCACGGCGGAGGGCATCGGTCACGATCGCGGCAGCGTCGCAACCTTGAAGTCCGTCAAGCGCGGGTTTCGTAATGGGTGAAGGCGCTCCATGTTGCGATGTCGTCATCGAGCGACTATCGGCACTCGCTGCGCCGCGAGTACACTTCCGGGCGACGATGGACAGGAAGGCGCACCTGATGGCGACACTCGCAATTGATGACCGGTTGACGACGGCGATGTACGCCTATCCATTCACAGCAGGCTGGGTCGATACTGAGGGTGTCACGTTGCAGCAAGGTTTGCGGCCCGATCTGGCGCGGCAGGCCACGCTCGCGCTGATCGACAGTGCCTATGGGCTGACGATGCTCGACACCCACGTCATCGTCCGCGATGCCGGTATCGTTTGGCGAACGGCGTCGATGCTGACGATGACGACCCACGCCCGCCCCGACGAGGTCGATGCCGCGACGATCGCGATCCCCGGTGTCTCGGCCGCTGGCCGGGCCGTCGCGACGGCCGTCATCGCGCCGTTCTATGGCATCACCGTCAGTGACTGGGCGGAAGACGCGCGGGAGGTCGATGAAACGACGGCAGTCGTCACCGAGGACGCGGCAGCGCTGATTGCGGACGAAAACGAGGACCACTATCAGGAAGACCTCGGCCGCGCCTGGTTCCTGCTGGCCAACCTGCCGTTCGTCTCACACATCTGCGTCGCGCCTCGCGCACTGCTGGCGAGCGATCCGGCGGCGGTCGCTGCTGCCGTCGAGCGGCTTAACGCGGCCAAGGCTGCCGGACAGGAGCGGGGCCGGGAACTCCGTCGCGACCTCTCGAAAGGCCTCGACATCGACCGCGAGACACTGACCGAAACCCTGGCTGACCAGGCGCACATGCTCGACGATGAGGCAATCGACGGCCTGGTTGAACTATCCCGGCGGACGAGCCTCGGCGTGTCACGCAACGCGATCCGGAGTGCGGCGGTGCGGGTCGTGGCATCGACCGCTTCAAGCGAGTAACCAAGAACTACGCGGCCACACCCTGTGTGAACAACCCCTGACCGAACGGCCACGACTGGCACGATCGAGCCTCATGCGTGACACTTTCCGCAAACAAGCCGTCAATATCATCAGCGTGAAGTGTAGCCAGCGGCGTGAAAGGCCCATCGATGGGCTGGCGTCGGTTCAGGGCAAGCCACGATGTCGAGATGGGATCAACGTCAGTCGCACTGGCAGATCCCGTCGCGGATGATGCTGCCCTGGTTGCGGCGGCGCTGAGTGACCGCCAGGCGTTCCGCTTCCTGTACGAGCGACACTTCCCGCAGGTCTACCGCTACTGCTACATCAAACTGGCAAGCCGCGAACTGGCGGAGGACGCCACGAGCGAGGTGTTTATCAAAGCGATGACCCGGCTCGATAGCTGGCACGGGCACGGTCCGTTCGCGGGCTGGCTGTTTCGGATCGCGCAGAACGTCGTCACCGACACCTCCTGGAAGCATCGCTGGTCACGCCGTGGTGTGCCGATTGAGGTCGCGCGGGAGATCGTCGACCCGGCGGCACGTCCCGACGATCGTGCGGTGACCGGGAGCGTCATCGATGCGATCCGAGACGCGCTGCCCGGCCTGCCCGACAACCAGCGGATACTGGTCGAACTCCAGATCGCGGGGCTATCGACGCAGGAGATCGCGACGACGCTTGGGCGGAGTCCAGGCGCCGTTCGGATGCTGCGCCTGCGTGCCTTCACACAACTACGCGATACCCTCGCGGCCGCCGGGCTTGACCCAGACGAGAGCGAGGGTTGGTGATGCCCGATCGACTGGACCACCCCGCCAACTTGCTGGATCAGTTTAGCGAGGCACTGCGCACCAATCGCCAGACTCCACCTCCGGCATCGCTCGACAACGGCATCACGAACACGGCACGCGCGATCGAGCAAGCCGCACGCGAGGCAAACCCCGACAGCAGTGCGATGGAGCGCGTCTGGCAGGCGATCGATTCCTCCGACGTCCACCCGGATCAACAGCGCGAATGGGCACAACCACCACGAGTGACGACGCCAAATGGCCATCTGCGCCGGCTCACCGAGGTGGAAGACGTGCCGGCTATCCCAACTCCGATCCGGGATTCAGTCGCGCCAACGCTCGCTCGGCCCCGGCGGCGAACCCGCGCTGTCATCCAAATGGTGGCCGAACTCGTCCTGCTGATCGCGGGTGCAGGGCTGCTGGTACTGCTCTTCCGTGGCAACGGCGACCAGACCGGGAGCCCAGGCGACGTGCCGGGCACGCTGACTGTGGATGGGCAGGACAACCTGCGTGTCATCACAGACTGGCGAATCAGTGGAGTGACACTCGACGGCAGCGTGCTGGGTGGGATCGAGATGGCTGGCGATGGGACGATGTACCTCGCGGACGTCGCAAACTCACGTATTCTCCACCTGCGAGCCGATGGATCACTAATCTCGACATTCGGCAGTCCAGGCAGTGGTGACGGAGAACTGATGCTGAGTCCCGGCATTCTCGTCCCGGCTCTCGGGGTGGACTCGACTGGCAACATCTACGTGCCAGATTACGGCAACAGTCGGTTGCAGGTCTTCACATCAGACGGCAGCTACGTGACCACCTGGGATGCCAGTGGCGGATTACTCGGACTTCCAACTGCCGTCGCCGTCGATGCTGATGACAATGTCTACGTTGCGGACTACTCCTTGAGTGAGAACCAGGTGAGAATCCTCAAAATCGATCGCGACGGGAACCACCTGCTGACGATCGACACGGACGAGCGTGGAGAGGACTGGTTCGGACATATCGCGGGAATTGCGGTCGATAGAGATGGCAACCTGTACGTGTGCGAGTCGGGAACCAACCGCATCCTGAAGTTCGACAGTCAAGGGACGTTCCTGCTGGAATGGGGCGGCAGTGGATCAAGTCCCGGCCTGTTCAACGATCCAAACAGCATTGCCGTCGACCGGGCAGGAATCGTCTATGTCACCGACTCGTTCAACTTCCGCGTCCAGCGTTTCGATGCCAACGGTCGCTACCTCGGCGAGTGGAGCAACTCGGTCGGGGAGAACAGCAGGCTCGATCGCCCGTTCAGCGTCGCGACTGGCAGGGACGGAGTGATCTACGTCGTCGACCATGGCAACAATCTCCATCGCTTCCGCCTTGTCAGCCCCTGAGAAGAGGATCGCCAGCGTGGACGACGACCACACAATATCCGCTCCCGGGAATGAGTCTGCACCCGTATCGCTGAGTCGCCGCGACCTTCTGCGTCGTGCGGCAGCGTTGGGCCTCTCGCTACCGTCGGTCGGTGGGCTGCTCGCCTCGTGTGGTGGAACCGACTCGGCAGGTAGCGGCAACACGGTGACCCCGGTCAGCATCCCGACCGCGACGGCGACATCGATCCCACCTTCGGCAACGTCCGGAATCCGATCGACCACAACAGCGCGCCGCTTCGATCCAGACCGACCGCCAGCGGTGCCAGATGCCGCGAGGTTGCGATCGGCACTGAGCGGCGAGCGGGTCGCGCTGATCGGCAGCATGGGCGATGCGTTTCTGGCCCTGCTGGTGGAACGGTTTCAGGAAGACACCGGCGTTCAGACGACCATGCTGGAGTCGCGCCCCGACTACCCCGGCACCTATGACGAGATCCAGCACCTGATCGCGGAGCGTTCGCCGGACGCCGATGTGTTCGTGATGGACATCACCTGGCCGGGATCGCTGGCCGAACACCTGCTCGATCTTCGCTCGACGCTGAGCGAGGCGATCTCCGAGCACGATCCAGCGATCATCGCCAACATGACGGTGGCCGACGGGCTGTTCGCCGTTCCGACGCAATGCGACCTGGGGATGCTCTACTACCGCACCGATCTGCTGGATCGGTACGGCTACGCCTCACCACCCACCACCTGGGACGAACTCAACGCGATGGCGGCGGCGATTCAGGAGGGCGAACGGGCGACCAACGCCAACTTCGTGGGATTCGTGTTTCAGGGCGAAAACACCGAGGGTTTAACCTGCAACGCATTGGAATGGATTGCATCTTCCGGCGGAGGCAGCATCATCGATGAGACTGGTGTGACGCTCGATAACCCCGCAGCGATCGCGATGCTCGAACGTGCTGGCCACTGGCTGCGATCGATCGTGCCGAGCGGAATCCTGTCCTACGAGGAAGACGCCTCACGCCGCCACTTTCAGGGCGGTAACGCCGCCTTCATGCGCAACTGGTCGTGGGTCTGGTGGACTGCCAGCCAGCCAGGAGAGCCGGTGGAAGGGAAGTTCAGCATCGCTCCACTACCGTCCGGGCCGGGTATCGCTCCGATCGCCGTATCCGGAGGGCAGGCACTGGGTGTGTCGATGTACTCGCAACATCCAGACGCATCCATTGAATTGCTGCGCTATGTCTGTAGTCCCGAGGTGCAAGCCTGGAAAGCCGTCATCGGCCAGTTTCAGCCGACCATCCCTGCCCTATACGACGACCCGGACGTGCAGTTGGCGCTACCGTTCCGACCGCTTCTGGAGGACGTCACGATCGTTCCGCGCCCATCCAGCTACTCGAATGGCGCCTATCAGGACGTATCGGCGGTGTTCTCGTCGGGCGTGACAAAGATCCTGCTCGGCGGCGATGCCGCTGAGATCGTCCCGGAGATGGCCGAACAGATCCGGGCGCTGATCGGTTAACGCCGTACCGCAATCCCAGTCATCGTGTGAAGCGTGACACTTATCGTTGCTGCACCGTCAATAGAAGTACAGGACACGGAAGCAGAGGAGCGATCCGGACCAGGGACGCCTCCCCTGACCACGCTGCTGTGGCAGTCGCGCGATCGATCCGCGACTGAACCGTGCGCACTTCCCGTCACGCAATGACCGGCTCCGCGTGACCCGAGAAGACAGGTGGCTCGCGACAGCGGGTCCCAACAACCAGGACCACGCACCACAACAGGCATGAAACGTCGCGGGGGTAGCCCTGCGACAGCGGCAGCCTGCGTCATCACTCCGACTTACCACCACTAATAAGGAGTCCACCAATGTTGAAGCATCGAATGCTCACCCTGCTGGTTGTCGTGGCGATGATGGCGGTCATGACGGCCAGCGCATCAGCGAACGAGACCCACAAGTATCGCCCGACCCATCGACAGTCCACCTCCACGATCTGCTACGTGGCCGGTCGGTTCTACCTGACCCCGGCCGAGGCGCTCCGTCGTATCGGGTCGTGGACAGACTCACAGTCCGCGTCGAACGAGTGCCCGTCCTCGCCGGCCAGGTTCCCGACGATGGTGGGGTTCATTCCCAATGACACCTGGTCGCTTCGGTGACAGCGCGAACTGCCTATTCGTCCTCCGCTTCGAGTCTTGCCTGATATGCGCGTGAGAGGGTGGCGTAGTAGTCGGCGCGCAGGTGGTGGACGATCCGGCCTGCGTCGGTATCGACCAGCCAGCGTTCGTTGAACGCCTCGTCGAGCGCGATGACGGCCAGCGGTTCGGCAATGAACAGGTCGTGGTCACCGAAGGTGGCGCGATCGACAACGCCGCATTCGATGTGCGCGACACACTCGCCGACCAGCGGCAATTCCAGCACGGTCGCATCGACCGGTGTCAGACCAGCGGAGACGAACTTGTCGCCCTCCCGGCCAGTCAGCATCCCGCAGGCATGGACCTGACTGAGCAGGTCGGCGTTGGGGATGTTGATGGCGAAGTGTTCGCTCTTGCTGACGTACTCGTGCGTCAGTCGCCCCGGGTGGATCGCGACTGCCAGCCGCGGCGGGTCGAGGCTGACCGGCATCATCCAGGCGGCTGTCATGACGTTGTCCGCCGAGCGGAAGCGACTCGTGATCAGCGCGACTGGCCCCGGCTCCAGCAGCCGGTTAGCGTCACGGGCATCGCGTTCGAGTTTGGTTGCCATACCCCACCCCCAACCCCCTCCCCTACAGGGAGGGGGAGTTAGACCGCTCAAATCTGGCTCCCCCTCCCTGTAGGGGAGGGGGCTGGGGGGTGGGGTCCGTTACCCCAGCACCCCCTGGTACACCTCATACGTCGCCCGGGCGATCTGCGCCTGAGTGTAATGGTCCAAGACGCGTTGGCGGCCAGCGATGCCGAGGCGGCGCGTGTGCTCTGGGTCGTCGATCAGGGATCGGAGCCGTGCGGCGAGCGCCTGGCTGTCACCCTCCGGGAAGACGAGGTCGGGATTCCCGATCACGTGTTGAATTTCGCCGGAGTCCGAACCGACGACGGGAACCTCGCAGGCCATCGACTCGATGATGACGCGGCCAAACTGTTCTTTCCAGTTCGGACGCGTCCGCGACGGAACGACGACGACATCCAACTCGGCCAGCAGGTCCGGGATCGACTCGGTCGGCACCGGACCACGGAACTCGACCCGGTCGGTAACTGCCAACGCCTGCGCTTGCTCCCGAAGGGCAGCGAGACTATCACCGGAGCCGACGATGACGAGGCGCGTATTCGGGCGATCGAGCGCGGCGAAGGCGTCGAGCAGCGTATCGATCCCCTTCTCCGGAACGAGTCGGCCATAGTAGCCGATCGTGAATGGTCCCGGCGCGGCAGACCGCGCGCGTGGCGAGAAGATATCCGGATCGACGCCGAACTGCGGAATGACCTCGATTTGCTTCGTGAAGCCCTTGCGCCGCAGGATCTGCTTCGCGTCCTCATTCCCTGCCAGGGCAGCGCTGGCGCGTGAGTAGCAGTAGCGTTCGAAGAGCGAGAACGGGGGCGGATAGCGCCGGTCGAGGTTCTGCCAGGTGAAGAAAATCGTCCGAGCCTTCGCCCGTCGCGCCAGCATCGTTGCCTGCGCGCAGACGAGGTTGTACGGCTCCTCGTCGATGTGAACGAGGTCAGGCTTGAAGCGACGGATCTGCTTGCCGAGGCCGGGATAGAAGTGGACGTGGTGGCGGCCGTTGAATCGCATCTCCTCGACAGCCAGTTCGTAGCCATTGGTGAACATCCGGTTCAGCGGGATCGTCCCGACGCGGTTCTCGTCCCACGAAGGCGGGACGACAGCCAGCAACTCGACCCCCGGCAACGCGGCCAGCTCTTCGAGTTTCTTCTGATAGACGCCAGTCACCAGCGCCTTGGACAGCATCAGAATGCGCATCAGCGCTGCCCCGCCCCTCGTAGGGACAGGTCTAAGACCTGTCCGCGGCCCGCAGGCCGACGGTTCGACACAAGCGAACTTGATACACGAGCGCAAATGTTTGCGCCCTGTTCGATGGTCCCTCGATCGACACAGCGCCTGCGGGCGCGGACAGGTCTTAGACCTGTCCCTACGAGACTGGGTTTCACCTCAGCTGACCCTCCAGGACATCCTGATACGCATCGAGCGTCAACTGCATCGTCCGGTGCCAGGAGAAGCCGGCGGCACGGCGCAGGCTGCGACGGGCGAGGTCGTTGCGAAGGGCATCGTCGGTCAGAACATGAACGAGCGCGCGGGCGATCGCGTCCGGCTCGGGGTCGATCGAGAGACCGGCGTCACCGACGACTTCCGGCAGGCTGGACCGGTTGGAGCAGATGACCGGCGCACCGCAGGCCATCGCTTCGAGCGGGTTGAGGCCGAAGCCCTCGTACTCCGACGCGTAAGCGAAGACGCTGGCGGCCCGGTAGAGGTCGCGCTTGTCGTCCTCCGTCACGAAGCCAATCAACCGGACGCGATCGGCGATCCCCAGTTCCTGGATCAACGGCTCGACCGGAGGATAGACGACCGGGTTGTCGGTATGGGCGCGGCCGGGAATGACGAGGTCGTACGGCTCCGGCAACGACGGTAGCGCCGCCGCGAAGCCACGGATGAGTTGCGGAATCCGTTTGCGAACGTCGAAGCCGCCGACATGGAGCACGAACGGGCGGACGAGGTCGTACTTCTCCCGCATCGAAGCGACAGCCGCGCGGTCCTCGTCGGTTTCGACTGGACGCAGATGGTCGCCGGCTGCCAGTGGTGTGACGCGGATTCGCTCGGGCGAGACACCAAGCAGGCGGGTAATGTCCTTGCGGGCGTGCTCGGAGTCGGTGAGAATCAGCGGGACCTTGCGAACGGTTCTCGCGACGAGGCGCAGGTAGGCACGCATCTTGATTGTGCCGCCATAGTTCGGCAACGCCAGCGGGATGACATCATGGACGGTGACGACGTGCGGAACGGCCTGACGAACCGGTGCCGAAAAGTACGGGATATGAACAAGGTCGACGTTGGCCCGATGCGTCGCGACCACGAGGCCGGTCTGCTCCCACCAGATCTTACGCGTTCGTCCGCGCGGCAGTTTTGGCGGCGGCGCAGCCATCGAGCGCTGGTTGGGACGCGATTCGTCCCGAGTCAGCGTCGGCGCGTCAGCGGGTAGAAGGAGGTGCGGCAGGACGTCGTGCTGCTGGTCGCGTAACTGTTGCCAGAGGTTGAGCGCGTACTGACCAACACCGGTCATTGGCTGCTCAAGAAACAATGCATCGAAGCCGATGCGAGGATCAGTCATGACCGCCGAGTATAGCAGAGTACGAACCGTCTTCGGTCACGGGACTTCGGGACAGTTGCGGGAATGTTCCCATCAAGAGTAGGTTATAGTACGGTGAGAGGCGCGTCCATCGCGCCGTCGATTCTAGGAGGAACTTGAATGTCGAAAGCCGTCACCGTCAGCGACGCGACCTTCACCGATGAAGTCGTCAATTCTGACACCCCGGTGCTTGTTGACTTCTGGGCGGCCTGGTGCGGACCCTGCCGCGTCGTCTCGCCGATTCTCGATGAGATCGCCGAGGAGAAGAACGGCCAGCTGAAGATCGCCAAGGTTAACATCGACGAGAACCAGCAGATGGCCAGCCAGCTCGGAATCCAGTCGATCCCGACGATGGTCCTCTACAAGGGCGGCCAGCCGGTCGAGAAGATCGTCGGCGCCTACCCGAAGCCGAGGATTCTCGAGAAGCTCGAGCCACACCTGTCGTAGTCACCCGACACCACCGCAACGTCTGCCCGGGCTTCAGGCCCGGGCAGCGTCGTATGCGCCAACCAGCGCGCGCCACGCCCGTCGCGGTGCGAACACGATCGACCCGAGCGTTGCGATGAACGCCGTTCCGGGCCCGCTGTAGGCTGTCTGGCGAACCGCAATCATGCCGATGTTGGACTGGTCCATCGACGCGAGTCTGCGGTACGAATAACGGTTGCGCGCCAGATCGAAGTGGATCGTCTGCGGTTCGTCGCTACCAATTGCCGATGGGTGATTGGGGTCGTAGACCTCCAGCGTCGCCCTGTCCGCACCTTCCTGCCGCAGCCGGTACGGGACAACCGTATGCCCCTCAGCCACCAGCGCCTGCGCCAGATCAAGCCGCCATAGTTTCGGCACGGCAACGTCCAGCGCGCGGTCCGTGATACCGTCGCGCAACAGGTCCTGCCGGACCGCCTGGTAGGCGGCCTTCGGTGAGCCGCGCAGGAACCACGGAACGGCACTCAGCAGCGCACGGTCCCGTAACTGGCGACCATGGTATAGCTGAATCCGCTCGATGGCCGCCGCCGTCGATGGCGGCTCCGGCTCCTGCCCCAGCCCGCGGGCGATTGCCCAGCGCGCCATCCCGCTGCACATCCCGCCTCGGTGCTTCCCCTCCGAGTGCAGGAAGACGATGTCCGAGTAGATGCCCGTGAACAGGACCCGCTTCATCCGCGCCGACATCAGCGTCACCGTTCGATCAAATATGTCCGGGCGTGGGTTGATCTCACCGAGTTCGCTGGCCCGGTTGCGGAGCGGCAGAGCGTAGCGAGCTGGATCGAAGGACGAACGCAGATCGAGATCGACATGGATCGTTCCAGTCTCAACGGCTGCCCCTTCAGGAACCGACACGATTGAATATTCGGCAGCCTGATCGAGATTCGGTGAAACCGGTGTGACGCGCCACTTTCCCGGCGGATCGACGGTCGCCAGCCAGCCATCGGACAGGACCAGCCGGAAGTGACGACCAGCCTCGACGGGGATGGCGATCTCGATCGCGTCCGGCGTGTAGCGAATCGGCCCATCGCCGTCGCGTGCAATCGTGATGCGATACTCTGCCACGCTGCTTACTCCACTGACCTGAAACGCTGAGACCGATGCGTGACAGTCTACCGTGTCCGGTCGTGATGCGGGCGCCGCACACTACGCTGGAAACGTTCGACGTAGTTGAGGCCGTGGATTCGTCGTTGTTACGCTGAGACGGGCATCGTAGCCAGGACGTCATCCAGGACGTCATCCGGAGCCGCAGCGAGTACGTTGGACTACGTTGATGGGTTCTCTTCAGTCGAGGCAGAACGCTCGTCGAGTTGGGCCATCTCGCGGCGCCAGTCATCGAGGTCGCGGAACTCGCGGTAGACGGACGCGAAGCGAATGTAGGCGACGTGGTCGAGTTCCTTGAGTTTGTCGAGGACGGCCTCGCCGATGGCAGTACTGGGGACTTCGCTGGCGCCGGAGTCGAGCAATTCGATTTCGACCTCGCGAGCGATCCGATCGACCTCGGACATCGGCACCGGTCGCTTCGTCAGCGCAATCCGGAGTTTGTCGGAGAGTTTGGTTGGGCTGAATGGCTCGCGCCGACCGTCGCGTTTGACGACGATCAACTCGCGCATCTCGACGTTCTCGTAGGTCGTGAAGCGCCGTGCACAGGCGCCACACTCCCGCCGACGCCGGATCGACTCCCCATCGCGAATGTCACGGGAGTCGATCACGCGCGTGTCAGGGGCGTTGCAGTATGGGCATCTCACGGCGCAGGTGTTAGGTGATAGGTGTTAGGCATTAGGAGAACCGTCGATGGTGCCATTCCAGAACCTAACACTGCCGCACTACGGCGCTGGATATTCGTCCTCATGGACTCCAAAGCTCCTAGCACCTAACACCTAGCACCTAATGCCTCTATTGCCGTTCGCGCAAGAACTTCAGGATCGCCGGTTCTGCCCACTCGTCGTCGGGGAGGACGGGCTGGCGCTGCGGCGGGGCCTGCTGATCGAGTGCGCGCTGCGAGCGGCGCTCGGTTCGTTCCATGCGATCCTCGCGCGGGCGCTGGCGAGTGGAGCGGCCACCCTGGAAGCCGGTCGCGATCAGGGTGATCGTCACATCGCGGCCCAGCGACTCGTCGATGCTGGTGCCGAAGATGATCTCGGCGTCGTCGTCGGCAGCGCTGCGGATGATCTCGGCGGCCTCGCTGACCTCGGTGAGCGAGATATCTGCACCGGCCGAGATGTTGTAGAGCACGCCGGTCGCGCCGTCGATGCTCATCTCCAGCAGCGGGCTCTCGATCGCGGCCCGGGCGGCGTCGGCGGTGCGGGCCTCGCCTGTTCCACGTCCGATCGCCATCAGGGCCGAGCCGGCATCGCGCATGATCGTCTTCACGTCGGCGAAGTCGAGGTTGATCATGCCCGGCTTGATGATCAGGTCGGAGATGCCCTGGATACCTTGCCGGAGGACATCATCGGCAATCCGGAAGGCCTCCGAGAACGGGGTCTTCGGATCGACGAGGTGGATCAGCCGCTGGTTCGGGATCGTGATGAGCGCGTCGACGTGCTCCTTGAGGTTCGCGATCGCCTCGTCGGCCACCCGGCGGCGCTTGGCGCCCTCGAAGTCGAATGGCTTGGTAACAACGCCAACGGTCAGCGCGCCGGTCTCACGCGCCTGCTTGGCGACGATCGGCGAAGCACCACTACCGGTGCCTCCACCCATACCGGCCGTAATGAAGACCATGTCCGAGCCGCGGATCACCTCGGCCAGCGACTCCATGCTCTCCTCGGCGGCTCGTTCGCCGATCTCAGGTCGTCCACCAGCGCCAAGCCCCTTGGTGAGTTTGTCGCCGATCCGGACCGTGATCGGTGCCTGGGAGTTCAGCAGCATCTGGGCATCAGTGTTGATCGAGATGAACTCGACTCCATCGACGCCGGCTTCGATCATTCGGTTGACGGCGTTGCCGCCGCCACCACCAACACCAATGACTTTGATCCGTGCAAAATTGACAGCCATGTCTTCGTGTGGATCAAACATGTCTCTTCCTCTCGATCGCCCCTGACGATTCCGCGACGTACAAGCTACAGATCATCGACGCGTGCGGGAACGAACTCCCGCATCCAGTTGCGGAATGCGCGCCCCCAGCCCTCAGTTCTCGTTGCACGATGTTGGCTGGTCGGCATCTTCATTGTATCGCGAACCGGCATCACCCTCTGGACGGCTGGGTGGACAAATGCATTCGCTCCAGCACCGATCCGGCGCGACTCGCTACGCGCGGCCGGGGCAGCAGTCGAGCGGATTGCACAGTAGCGCACCAGCCCAACCGACGGCACCGCCGATGGATCGACGACCGACGGGAAACCGTCACCACTGACGACTGCACCGGTGCGAACCGGTACGCCGATGATCGCGTTGGCGATGTCCTCAACGCCACGCAGTTGTGAAGTGCCGCCAGTCAGGATGACCCCTGAGCGGAGATACTCGATCATGCCGGCCCCGCGCAGACTGGAGTGGAGCGCGTCAACGATCTGGATGACGCGAGCAGCAGCGATCGAGCGGACCGCAGCCGGTGGGATCTCACCTTCGGCTGCCTGGCGCTGGAGGGCGGCGATCGTCCGCGCGTTCCACTCCATCAATTCGTCGTTGGAACTGCGATCGATCGCGCCATACTGCCGCTTGAGTGTCTCTGCCTGCTCGATCGAGATGTCGATGACACCGGCGATATCAGCCGTGACGTGGTTACCGCCGAGCGGAATGGCATCGACGTGTCGCAGTTCCCCATCGACGTAGACGGCCAGGTCTGCCCCGCCGCTGCCGATGTCGATCGCCGCGACGCCGTTCGCTCGTTCTTCCTCGGTCGTGGAAGCAGTTGCGGCGGCGACGCCTTCGGGAATCAGCGTATGTACCTGCAGTCCGGCGGCTTCGGCGGCCTGCCGCAGCCGTTCGACCAACTGGGAGGACATCGCGAAGTCGCGGGTGGCGACCTCCAGGCGACGACCGATGCGGCCGGTTGGGTCGCGAGTCACCGCGCCATCGACCGAGAGTGCGCGAACGACGCGATGGACGGTATGCAGCCCGGCCGGGTCGCTGCCACGGCTCACGCCAATCGCGCGCAGGATATCGCTCTGGTCTACAGGACGCCCCGGCTCGAGGTTGATACCGCCGCTACGGTCGAGCGCTTCAATCCGGGCGCCGGAGACGCACAGCGCGACATCCTGAACGGGTGTCCCGATCAGGTAGCGTGCTTCTTCCACGGCGCGGCGGAAGGCACCGGCGAGTTGCTCGACATCGGTCACCTCACCGCCGCGATAGCCGCTGGTCGGTGTACTACCGTGGCCGACGTAGCGGATCGTTCCGCTCATCTCGCGGATCGCGATCGCCGAGCAGAGCTTGCTCGACCCGACATCAATTCCGACAATGAACTGGTCAGGCACCGTTACCTACTCCCACGGGGTACGCGGATTACCGCGAACGTATGCTGCTCCTCGCCTGACGGACGGCCTGATTCTATCGAGTCACCCGGTCAGCGGTCACCCCACCACCTGCCGCCAACCACAGTCTATCACTGTACGTACAGTGTGTACAGACTATTCGTAATATGGCCGGTCCGGTTCACGCAGGTCCAGCAGCGACCACGGCTCCGTCAGCCGCGTCACTTCGTCGTAGACCGCGAGTTTCAGCGGCAGCCGTTCGGCACTGCCGAGAATCACGACACGCTTGTCAGTCAGCCGCGCAACCAGCCCATCGCCCGGCACCCAGCGCAACTCTTCGAGCCGGTCGGCCAGCGTCTCCCGAACGGCGATGACCGCCGCAACCCGCTCGGGATCGATCGTTGCACCAATGGCCGGAGCGTCCTCCTCGACAATGACGAGCGGCAAGCCATCGCGCACCTGTTCGGCGAGGACGTTGCCGTAGGCATCGATCAGGAAGGCCCGCGAATCGACCTGCCAGAGGACGACGGGTGTCCGCTCGACGACCGAGATCACGACCTCGTCCGGATAGCGGGTGCGGACGGTGACGCTCTCGACATATGGCAGCGCAGCGACCCGTTCGGCGGAATCGCTGGCGTCGATTGTGAAGATCGGCTCGCCGATCGCGTCAGCCGTCGTCACGATCTGGGCCGGTTCGCCGATGTCGGTTCCCTTAACGACGACCGACGCGACCAGGAAGTCACCGGAGAAGAGAAAGCCGTACAGCAGCAGGAAACCACCAAGCATCACGAGCAGAGCCGGTAACCGTCCCGAACGCAACATGCCGGTCAGGTTGCGCTGAACGCGGGCGGAGCCACCAGAACCCATCTGGCGTCTCAACCCCGTAGGGACAGGTCTAAGACCTGTCC
>Ga0180215_1001102_pt1 | contig 30768 bp, 27 predicted proteins | sample eDN3rd37CBELigBY_FD_128871 | JGI IMG/M metagenome (GOLD analysis project Ga0180215, IMG submission 128871) | Enriched backyard soil microbial communities from Emeryville, California, USA - eDNA 3rd pass 37_C BE-Lig BY (version 2) (version 2) | ecosystem: Environmental > Terrestrial > Soil >...
AAAAAGCATCATTGTGTTTTTTCCAATTAATTCATCGGGGTAATACCCAAACATATTTTCAACAGCTGGGTTTACCGATAAAATATATCCCTCTTCATCAAATGTAATAATTGTGTCTAGTATAGTTTCACCTATTACTTTTGTTAAAGCCTCAGATCTTTGTAAGTTTATTTTCACCCGGTCTAATCTGTTATGAACTTCATTCATTTCAGCCTTTTGTTTCTTTTCATTTTCAACTAGTGTTTCTTCATGATTTTGATGAAGCCGAACAAATTGTTCAATTTTCTGTCTTAGCGTTTCCGGATGAAAAGGCTTAAAAATATAATCAATTGCACCCACAGAATAGCCTTGTTTTACATGCTCTACTTCCTGACTTATAGCTGTGACGAAAATAATCGGTATATTTCTTGTTTTCTCTCGTGATTTAATAAGCTTTGCCGTTTCAAAACCATTTATACCAGGCATTTGAACATCTAGTAAGATAACAGCAAAATCCTGTTTCAGCATACATTTTAATGCCTCTTTCCCAGAAGTTGCACTGACTAAATGATAGTTTGGAGATGTTAGTACGGCTTCCAATGCTAGTAGATTCTCGGGATGATCATCCACCATTAAAATATTAACCTTTCTACTAGGTTTATTATTTATATTTTCGATACAGCTTTTGCTGACCATCAAATTCTCCGTAACAGTTCTCATAACTTGTAAATTTAATCCCCTCTCTTTTACCTAAACCAAGAAATCCCGAAACACTCAGGCTATCATAAATCAGCTTATGGACATCATTTTGAAGACGTTTATTAAAATAGATTAGGACATTTCGACAAATAATAATATCAAACTCGTTAAATGAATGATCCGTTACTAAATTATGCTGTGCGAACACAACATTTTTTAGAAGAAAGGGGTGAAAAAAGACCTGATCATCAACTGCCTTATAGTATTCAGAAAATGATCTTTTTCCACCTGCTTCAAAGTAATTTTTTGTGTAGAGCTGCTTTCCATCTATTGAAAATATGCCGCTTTTTGCTTTTTCTAAAACATGAACATTTATATCTGTAGCAAAAATCCTCGTCTTATCATATAGTCCTTCCTCTTGTAACAAGATTGCCATAGAATAAACTTCCTCACCCGAAGAACACCCCACATGCCAGATCCGTATTTTAGGTAAATTCTTTACAATCGGGATTACATTTCTTCGGAAGCTGCTAAAAAATTGGGGGTCTCTGAACATTTCTGTTACATTTATGGAAAAATCCGAGATTAGATCTTCCATTGCATCCTTATCTCGAAGCACGCTTTCTTGTAATGCGGATATGCTACTCAAATTTTCCTTTTTCACTCGTTGCACGATTCTCCTTTGAATAAAGGGAGAGGCATAGTTCCTGAAATCATAACCACAATAACGAAAAACAGCTTCTAATAGTAAATCTATTTCTATCTCCTCGACCTCATTAACTAGTAAGTGATGTTGAATACCTTTTCTTAAAATCCCTAACCCTCCTTGCTGTACAACCAAACATGCATTAAAGAGAATAACTGATCCAGGTTAATAGGCTTACTAATATAATCCGTCGCTCCAACCTCTAAGCATTGCTCTCTGCTATGTTTCATCGCCTTTGCCGTTAATGCAATAATTGGTATATGATTAAACTTTTGTATTTTCCTGATCTCTCTCATTGCCTGAAATCCATCCATCTCTGGCATCATAATGTCCATAAGAACTAAATCCACATCTGGATTATTTAGTAACTCTTCTATCCCTTCTTTTCCGTTTTCTGCAATAACAATATTCAGCTCATATTTTTCAAGAGCTACAGTTAACGCATATACATTTCGAATATCATCATCAACTATAAGGATTTTCTTACCTTTGAGTAATGACTTCCCCTGTTCTTCCTTTATATGATGTTCCATATCCCCATTCTCGTTATTTTTTACTACCAACGTGTAGTTTTCCTCACGTGTCACTGCAGCCTCTTCTATCGAGAAACGATCAATCATCGTGTTTTTCTGTTCATCATAAGGTAAGTATAAAGTAAAGGTACTCCCCTTTCCTTTCTTACTGTTCACATCTAAAAATCCACCTAATAAGTGAGCTATATTTTTACTTATTGAAAGTCCCAGTCCAGTACCACCATATTGCCTACTCGTTGTTCCATCCGCTTGTTTAAACGCCTCAAAAATTACTTCTTGTTTTTCTTCATCAATTCCAATTCCAGTGTCAGTGACAGAAAAAGCAATCATCGATGTTACTTGGTTACTTCCTATGTTAAATTGTTTTAAGCTTTCTTTATTTACTTTTTGAACAGATAATAAAATGCTTCCATGCTCAGTAAATTTAAAGGCATTTGATAAAAGATTTTTTAAAATTTGATGTAATCTTTGTTCATCTGTTAAAAGAATTTCTGGTAAATCACCATGAAACTGGATTTTAAAGTCTACGTTTTTTTGGCGAGAAATCGGAGAGAATTGCCCAATAATAAATTCTTTTATTGTTTGCAGTTTTACCTCCTTAGGTATTACCTCTAACTTTCCAGATTCAACTTTTGCTAAATCTAAAATATCGTTAATGAGTTTCAATAAATCATTACCTGAAGAGAAAATCGTACTAATATACTCTTGTTGTTTAAAAGTAAGGTTACCCTCACGATTTTCTGATAAGATTTTTGCTAATATTAATAAACTATTAAGTGGCGTTCTTAATTCGTGGGACATATTCGCCAAAAACTCAGATTTATATTGCGAGCTTATCTCTAGTTGTTGAGCTTTTTCTTCAAGTGCCTCTCGAATCCTTTCAACTTCTTGTTTCTTCTGCTCAGAAGTTTCATACTGCTCCTCAAGCTTTTCATTTGTCGTTCTTAATTCTTCTTGTTGAACCTGCAATTCTTCTGATTGCGCTTGGAGCTCTTCTGTAAGTGCTTGTGACTCTTGTAACAATTGATCTACTTTCATCCTGTTCATAATACTATTAATTGTAATGCCTATATTACTACTCACTTCTTCTAGAAGTTTAATATGAGAACTACTAAATACATTAAATGAGGCAACCTCTATAACTGCTAACACATTACCTTCAAATTGAACAGGCAGGATCATTATATTTTTAGGTGTTCCCTTTCCCAAGCCTGAATGTACATTTATATAATCATCTGGAATACTTTTAAGTAAAATTGGTCTTTTTTCAGCTGCACTTTGCCCAATAAGCCCCTCTCCGAAACGAAAATACTCTAATGAATTATTTTCATCAAACAAGGCATATGAAGCCATTTTCTTTAAATACTTGTCACTATTTTTCACTTCCTTAACATAAAAAACACCTAAACTTCCTCCTACCATAGGAACAAGCTTCGTTATCAACCTTTCTGATAACATCTTGATATTTTCAACTTCAGGATACATCGTAGCTATTTCGGCAAACTTCGTTTTAAGCCAGCTATTTTCCTCTGCTTCTTCCTTTAATTTCTTTTCGAGCTTACTATGATTCTCTAAGGCAATGGCCATTTTATTAAACGCAATGGCTATTTCACCAATTTCACCTTTTTGAGTTATCTCAATTCTAGGTAAATGATCAAAATGACTATTTGTAGCACTTTTCATTACTGAAGTAACATGATTAAGATTATTTGTCATCCGTTTGATAATCCAAATCGTGTATCCAACTCCAATAAGTAAGCCAATGGCTAAAAATACATAAATGTTTTTAACAGCCCAATTATATGTATCTCTCGATCTTAAAAGTTCATTTTTCATTTCTTGTTCTTGTAGTCCTTGAAGAAGTTCCGCAATGTGAATCATTCTCTTTCTTATAAGATCTGCTTCATTCCATAGCGAGGAATTGACTTCAGTTTCTTGTGCTGATAAAAGTTGCTGAACAATAGCTAAATAAGACTCTTGTAATGTTTTATACTTTACAATTAATTCTTTGGATTTCTCTTGAGTATCTTTATCTTCAAGTTCCTCCAACGACTGCTTTAAGTTCGTCTGCGACTCTTCCCAAGCATTAAGTACTTCTCTATTGCTTGTGGATGACTGATTAAGGGCAGTAAGTTCCCTTAAATGTCTATCAATATTTGCAGTCTCGTACTTAATATTTGTAGCCAAATTTATTCTATTATTTAAATCATTTACAACTACATTCATGTTAACTGTTGAATGCTCAAGCATGCCCATTAATATCACAACTATGATTGAAATGAGCAGCAGCAATGACACTATACTCATATAAAGCTTTGTTTTAAACTTCATGTTACCTCCGATATGATTAGGAAAAACAAGATTTTAATTATTCAGATAATAACCTTTGCACTCTTACATATTTTGTTATAATCATACTTTAAATGATGAAATTTCGTCTAGTGAATCTTCAAAAAATATTATATTTTAGATAATATTTTTCTATTAAAGTATTTATCATATTACTTTTATTTATTTCAAAATATTAATATAGCAACTCACGAAACAAGGATGAATTCGTTACTTTGTCCCTATATGTTTAAAAACTCTCCTTTCTACGCTTCTATCAACAGGGTACTTATCTAACCAACCACTTTTCTCAAAAGCTATACCAAGATAGTTTATTTAACTACTTTTTAATTTTCAGAAAAAGGTGAAAAAACTCGAATGGGACGGAGGGACAGGTTCATTGTCCCAAAAATAAATAGTTTAGATTTATTCTCATAAAAAACTTAGAAAATCAGTATTAAAACCCCCTTCACTACAAATTGTGAAGGGGGTTTTCCTCTCTTAAACAACACGGCTTATTCAATGTCGATAAACCGCTACAATTTTCAACATCCATTCTTACATTATTGCGAAGACCATAAGATCGTAATAAAAAGGAGAAACAATAGATACAACAAACTAACCACCCGAAATAGCCCTTTCTTCGTTTGAAAAGGTGGTCGGAACACCATTATTAGGATTGCAGGAGCGAACAATGTAAGCAGGAAATATTCCACCCTAATAAAAACCATACAAACAGCAGCAACTATAGAAATAAAAAATATGGCTATATAAGCTGTACTATTATTCCCAGTACTTTCTTCTTCTGTTTCATTCAACAGCTGATCTACCTTTAATTTTTTAAATAACATGACAATCTCCTTCTCTATTAAAGTAATGTTAATAAAAATGGGGTTACTGTTGCCTCTATTACAGCAGCTATTAGGGTGAAGCAGACAATCATCACAAGAAAGATACTAATATCTTGGATTAGATAGATTTTACTCTTTCCTTTCAGTTTCATCATAACCGTATCTAATAGTTTAAACCCAATAGCCCCTGCTACAATCATAGACGGAATTTCAAAAACTCCATGCGGTAATAAGGCGACTAAGACATATGGCATGCTATTGCCTAATTCTAAGCTATGAACAGCGGATAGGCCAACAAGAAAGCCGTTCATGACAAGAAGAACCATCGTAAAAATACCAAAAGTAAAAATAGTAAAGCTAATGAGTAAATCCGCTACTAAGTTATGAATAAAAAACTCCATAATCGTAGGGTTTTCACTAGTTACAGGTTGATCAACCGGTAAGACATTACTAAATATAATTCCTAATAACAGTCCCACAACATAGCAACTACTCGCTACCACTAACACTCTACTATTTCGCTTAAAAAATATCTGCATTTGTAGTTTCCATATCACGAATGATGAGATTTTCAAAATCCCTTAGGTCCTCTAAATGTTCGTATTCTTTTAAAATACGCCCATTTAGCAAAATGCCAACCCGATCACATAGGTGTTGGGCAATATCTACTAGATGAGTAGACATAAATATAATATTCCCTTTGCTAGCATAGTCCTTTAAAAAGCTTTTCATAAACTTAGTTGTGGGAGGATCAAAAGAGCTCAATGGTTCATCTAACAATAAAACATGCGGCTTATGAACAATCGCTCCTGCTACTGACAACTTATGCCTCATCCCATGAGAAAATGTTGAAATCATATCATCCTGACGTTCCAGTAACGAAAACTGCTCGAGCAAGTAATTAATATTGTTATGCTTTTGTCCAGCCGGCACTCCCTGTAAATCAGAAATAAACTCTAGGTATTCTCTAGGTGTTAGATAATTATATAAAAAAGGTGAATCAGGAACATACCCAATATTCTTCAAATAATCAGACCTTTTTGCATCAACCTTACAATTTCTAATGATAATTTCACCTTCATCTTGCTTAACCATACCTAGTATACATTTAATTAGTGTAGATTTCCCTGCACCATTAGGACCAAGTAAACCATAAATTTCTCCTTCTCTAACTGTTACATTCACTTGATTTAAAACATTTTGATTCCCATAGCTTTTCGCAACATTATGAACAATCACCTCTTAACCTCCCAATTTGTCGTTCCGATTCGTTTAATCCAATAGTAGTAAAATACAAAAAAGGCTATAAGCAAGCTGATTGAGCTTACACAAGTAATAACAGCGAAAGTGCTCGTTCCGATGAAGTTTCTCCATAATAAAAAACCGAGCACTCCATATATATTTAAATTCAATGTTAACACAATCCCAAGAATGGAATGCTCAAAGACAGAAGCTTTAAGTGATGACCCAATGTCTTCGTAGTTCTCCCAATCAAGCCTAGGGTAAAGAAATGTACCAATAACCTGTGCTGAACTTAGAATCAGAGTCATAGAATTAATCGCTATAAATATAATAAGAGCTGTTTGAGCCTCTAATCTGAAGCCACCTAACACCCCTATGAACAAACAATTCACCATTATTAAAATAATGACTACATGAATAGTCGCTTTCGCAGTAACTAGTTGATAGAGTGAGGCGCCACTATTTTTATACAAAAATAAATTTTCCCTCTCGGCATCAGCAGATGTGATTCCAAGCAAACCATCTCCTAATAATGACACATTGTAGGTTATTGCAAATAATATCGGATAAATGATCAGTAGTTTGGGAAAGTCAAACCATTGTTGCAACACACTTAACCCTATTAATGCCCCTATCTCGGTAGCGAGCATATACGCTGCTAAATATAATCGTTTTTTGATAACAAAATTCGCTCTGCTGATCGCCAACAGATCTTTTCTCATTATCGCGACCAAATTGATCGGCATGATTCTTTCGAGCCTTCGACTAAGCTTAAAAATAATACCTCTTTTTTGTGTAAAAAGCTCTCTACTGGTTTCAGATAACGTGGCAACATCTTGTATTTTCACTTTTTTTAATACAACTTGATTAGCTATAAATATCGAGCTAACACCAATAAGCAAGAAAAGACTTACATAATAAATAACACGATTATTATTCACCACAAGATTAAACACCCAGTTTGTCGGTAGGTATTCACTAGTGAAAACTCGATCTAAATAAAAAGTCTCTACAAATTGAGTAACCGCTAAAAAGAGATCCTGGTTCCCAAAATAATGATAACCTCCCCAACCGATCACCAGTGTCGTAATAGCTGACATAGCTGATACAAAAACTAACGTAAGACTTCTTTTTACTAAAGAACTTAGAGCATAGTGAATTATTCTAATATAGATTATGTATGTAATAGATGAATATAAAGAAATCATTCCTATCAAAAAAATGATAAAACAGACGAACACAACCATCAGAAGGATGCCTTGTTTAAAGGTGAGATGAAGATACATTGCAATCCAAAATAATACAGGAAGCAAAATCAGGATATAAGAAAAAATAACATGTAATACAATTGATGTCATAAACCTGACAAACAGTACTTCATATGGATTTGCTCTAGCTGTATATAGAATGACATAGTCTTCCGGAAAAGCGTATCTTTGTAGTGTAGTTGTAGAAGACCTCAGACTATTCATGAAAGACCAAAAAATAACTAAATTTACAATAATATGAATCATACTAGTAGAAAAATATGACCCTATAATCGAAACTAAATGATAAATAATAAATTGGTACATAGCGAAAAGACCAATAAATATAAGGTATAACCGTTTTTGTTTCAGCAATCTTTCCCCTGTTGGAAAAAAGAACAGAAGCCTATTTAGATTTCTTCTATATGTTAAATAGATATTTGCTCGAACAATCTCTCTATTAATCATATTTTCTCCTTATTCACAAACAAGAAAGGGAAAAAATAGATATTTTCCCCTCCCTCAATTTCATATATGATTACCATTTTGCAGCGTAATCTTTTCCTTTTTTCTTTGCTAACGCTTTAGCTGTTTGTACCATTCCAGCTGTGATAAGACCTACACCTCCAAGAACGGCAGCTAGTAAACTTAATGCTGTTAGAATATCAGATGTCACTAAAATGACTCCAATCGCAGCATATGCTGTTCTTTCACTAATCTTTAAGTTAGTCGCTAAATCTAGGGCAAAGGAATCTGAAATCCCCTGCACAGAAAGCATTGCAGACGATGCATCAGTTGAACCCATCGAATAAGTGACTGCCATTACTAATGAAAGAAATCCTATAACACCAATTGCTTTAATCATATTGTTCGTTCTAAGAACCATGCTCATTTTTTCACCTCCTTTCAGTAATGTACGATCGTTGATTTATTTGCCCTTCACCGATGCTTGTTATTTGATGAGCAAAAGTGACGAAACCGAAAGGATACCAAGGATGAACATTCCACCCATTATGACAATCGACCGTACAAATGAAAGGCCATGAGCTTCTTTCAAAGCGACACACCCAAGAATGGTTGACCACCAAAAGAATGGATCAATGACTAGATTAATTAAGGTAGCTAACGGCCCCTTTTCCTCCGAATAAATATAGGAAAAAGAAAAGTCACTTCCTAAGAAAAGAGAAAACATAGTTAATAACACAAATTTAATCCCAGTAGGAATCGTAGCTAATATATAGGTTACAAAAAACTTCTTCGCTGTTCCATTTCCTCCAAAAAGCACGCCCGCTATATGTAAGAAAAGAAAACTCATTAAAGTCATTGCTGAAAATTGAAAGACTCCTAAGAAGGTTAATAGAGTCTTAATCAAATGGTCCACGTTTGCTGAATACTCTAATTGATTTACTTCAAAAACGGTCGTCAACATCTGAACAATAGATGGGAAGATCGATAGATAAAACCCTAACAATGTAAACTGAATACCAAAGAATAAGATCCAAGCATTTCTATAACTGTTCGTTTTCTGATAAAAATAATTAAAAAAGACATGTGGCAAAAAAATAAAAGCATAAATAAAATTGAGTGATTTGCCTGCTTGACTCTGTTCCATAAGGCCTCCTGGATATTTTCCTTATCTGTTTCATTTATTTTCTAAAACAATCGTACCAAGGAATCACTCTTCCTACACCGACATGATTTGTCGGCTGTCCGCCATTATGAATGTAGCTTATCCATGTTTTTTTGCGGTGTCTCTTCGTTAAATAAAAAAACTATTCTGGCATGAGCTCAGAATAGTTTTTTTGGTTATCTAATTATAATTTCAGGTATTAATCCTTCTTTTACCCCCTTTTCAACTGCCTCAATTCGTGAAGCTACTCCTAATTTTTTGTAAATAGAACTTAATTCTCTTTCGACAGAACGTTGACTCAGAAACAGCATCTCTGCAATTTGAAAATTGGTTGTTCCCTTAGCTACTTCAATCAGCACCTGCTGCTCTCTTTCTGTTAACACAACTCTCTCTTCGGCGTTATTCGCAGTCACTTGTGTTACTCTTATTTTCTTAACTAGCTCCAACGGCACTAAAATATGTCCATGTAAAGCTGACTGAACAGCTAGTTTAATCTGGTCACTTGAGCTATTTTTACTAACGATCCCGTCTGCTCCCATTTCTAAACATAAGTTAAAATGTGATTCAACATCTAAGCCAGTGTACATGATCACTTTCGTTTTCGGAGATTTTGTTTTAATCTCCTTCATCCACTCTAATCCATTCTTTTCTGGGAGATGTATATCCATCAGTACGAGATCAAAATACTGAGTTTGCAAAATGTTTGATAACTCTGTTTTTGTACTAGCAAGCGTTACATTAACGGCTTCAAGCTCATTAATAATTGCTTTCGTTCCAATACCTACAGCTACATGATCATCCACTATTAATAAATTAGTCATTCCACCAAGTCACCTACTATAAGGGAAGAGTTATATAAATCCTTAATCCAGTTGTTTTTATGTTCGATATGTGAATCGTTCCACCCCTAGCCGAAACACGCTGTTTCATGCCAAAAATTCCAAAGTGGCCTTCTTTATTCAAATCTTCTTCCTTTTTTATCCCTTTTCCGTCGTCTTCATAAGAAATAAAAAGATGCTCTCCTTTATCTTCTATTTGAATGTTGATCTGAGTCCCTTCAGCATGTTTGATACCATTACTCACTAACTCTTGGATAAGACGAAAGATTGTTCGATAAAGTTGAGGTGAAATGGCACCATCAACCTGATAGACTAAGTTGATTTTGTATGATGAGCGTAATACTTTATTGCTAATAAAGCTTTCCAACACTTCTTTTAAATCCTTAAACCTTTCATCAGGAGGCTGGAGTTCTTGAAGCGTCTCTCTAGTAATCGCAATCATGTCCTCCGCATTCTCCTCAAGCTGTTTAGTCTGTGAAAGATAAAACTGCTGATCATATCCTTTTTCCAAATCTATACGGTGACGTTCCAACTGTCTTCTATGAAGAATCATATCCTGTAAAACCGTGTCATGAAGATCAAGAGCTAGGTTCATTCTTTCCTTTTCAGCCCAATTAAAAAACAAATTTTCGATCCACTGGTCATGCTCCTTCTGATTAACTCGTTTCTCTAACTCAGAAACTACCTCTTCTATCTGCTTTAAATTCTCAAACTTCATTGTTAGATAGGAATTTACAATTCTAACCCAGTCATTTTGTATACTGCTTAGCTTTCTCTGTCCATGTATTCTTCCCACGATTTCGTAGCGAGTCATTCCCTCTCTACCTATCTCAATTCTAATTTGTTTACTAGAATTAGAATGGTTCGCTTCTTTGTCAGATGAATTTCTAATTTGTACTATGTGTGCATCCTTCATACCAAGTACGTCTCTCATTTCTAATTCCACTATTTTAAGAATATGATCACGATTGTTTTCTGTTCGGATGAGGGAATTCAACTTCGTTAAACTCTCTAAGTAAAAGGTGCGATCAGAAAAAAGACGGTTTCGCAATCTTCTGTCTAGCACTTCTTTTATAAATAAAAAAACCATAGAAATGATCAATAAAATACCAAATAATTGTACAACAGTCGAACCATTTACCGTATGAAATCCAAATGCCAAAATTACGACAATACATAGGAAGGCTAATATAATCGCGATAAAGAAATAATAAAGCAGCTTGTTTATGGTTAGATTAGCAAAGTAATAGTTATCGGTAACCAATACATACAGTAGTGTGATCGGAATAAACAAAAGGAATAGCAATGACAGCTCAAGCGATAAAGAATAGGCTCCCACTACTAAATCCGGAATTAAATAAAGACTGATAAATGGAAGAACACTTACCACTAAAGTACGTGACATTACTTGTGTTCTCTTTTCATACATTGTATCTTTCGCTTTATATTTTAGAAAAAGCAAAAGGATAATTGCTAACGCAATCGTCAGTAAGAAACAGACCAAAAAGATTTGTCCGGATAAAACAGGGAGAAAGGTTAAAACAGAGTAATAGAGGATAATAAGAACGATTGTACTAAAACCAGAAAATTGACGTGCCTTCTTTTCCCAACTCTCCTCTACATGCTCAACTACCATATTTAAAACTAATTTAAAATAAAGGTAAGGCAACAGTAAAAGGGACAGGGTATAAATATGTCTTATATATAAAAATTGTTTCCCATATAGCCATGCTGTCACTAAGCATAGTGATAAAATTAGTAAGAAGAAAACTAACTCAAAATGCTTATTACTTTGAAGTAATCTTTTATTGGAAATGATCATTGCAATTACGGACAACATCAAAACGAACAACGGCATTAATACATATGTAATATACTGATTCATTAATTTTAAAGAGTGAGTAAATTTAAAATCAAGCTGTTCGTTATTTCTTTCCACCGTGATACTTGAGACTTGCTCTACTCTTCTATTAACAATGAACTCGTCAAATGAATCCTGACCATCTATTCTTACGATCTTATCTCCAATTTGCAAACCTGCTATATAACCCGCCCCTACCTCATCTAAATAATTGATCCGATAGGTTCCGGCCTCTTCTTTAACAAATACCCCAACATACAACGTAGATATACTAAAGAAATTTAAATATATGATAAAAAACAGCAAGAATCCAATTCCTATGACTCTTACTGCTTTTCCCTTTAATTTCTCCAAGCTTTTCTTATTGAAGCGTCTATGGTTAAGTTCGATTGAAAGACTTCCTTTAGAAGTTCATTTTCTTCTACCGTAAGACCAACCATCTGAACGGTCCCAACTTTAATTTTTTCGATTAGATCTGGATTTTCCATCAGAGTTTGTATAATTTCCTGCATATTAATTCATCCTTTCAATGTAACTTATAAAATTCTTTAAGTCATGAGAGTACAGGGGATTTTGTTTCACTGCTTGTATATATTGTTTTTCAAAACGCTTTATATAAAAGTGACAAAATGGCATCGCACCCTTACATTCAAATTCTCTTATGACATTATTCTTCAATTGAATTAATTCATTATACGTCAGCTCAGATCGATAATACTTACCGATTATGCCATCGAAGTCATGCATCATATAAAGGATTGGAAGAATCCTCCGTCTGTTTTGAAGATCTGTGTTCGTAGTCAATTGATAGATTGCATCGATATCATTATAAATTTGTGCAACAACACCTAGATAGCGGGAATGGTCCTTAATTTGTTCTAGCAATCGATTATCTTCTACACCTGCAGCAATAGCACCTATAGAGCCTGCCAGAGCAAAAAGCGCCCCAGACTTCTGCATAACCATCTTAAAATAGTCCACTTCATTCTGGACTCCATTCTTCAGATCAGAAGCTTGACCGTTTGCACTATCAACTAACAAATTGCAACACAACTGCTTCATCTTATTAATAGTTAACAAGGGAAACGGGAGCTCGTCCAGCAAGGACAACGCTAGTGGCATCAGCATAAATGCCTGATTCATTATTAAACCATTCTCATCATGTATGTCACCATCTTGAATATCATCTAACTGATCAGTCAGATAAACGAGAAGGTCTACGATAGCACCAAGCTGTTCATGTCTTTCGTCTGTCGCTGTAATACCATTTACATGTGTCATCATCCAATCACTAAAAAAAAAGGATCGTGAACTCACTTCCTCTATAACCTGATCTATATCAAAGGAAGTTAGCTGTTCCTGTATTTGTTTCTTTTTTAATAATCGACTGAAGACTATTCTCTTTTGGCTCATTTCTATCAATCTTTCAATAAAGAAGTCTATAAAAACAGTTTAAAAATTTTTAGATCAATTGTCAAATTATGTATTAATGTGCAATTCCCAAAAACAACACTTTATCCCTATTGTAACAGCAACGATAAGTAGAGATCCCCCTTTCACCTCCTCCGAACAAAGTCTATGGACCTAGTTAAAAAATAAGATCTATGTTTCATAATTATAAAAACAGGACTTTTTCACTCCAAGAAGATTCTAAGAAGAACTAAGACTTATCACCAATCTAATGACGAAAGCCTTAGTTCTTCTAATACTAATCACCAATAAGCTAATCCTTATAAAAAGGTGGAATACGAAGCCATTCCTTCTTATCTAAATACTGTTTGACAACTAAACCGGCCATTGTTTTCCTATAGATGATTTTTGAGAAAATCAATCCAACATCTGCACGAATTGATTCTGAAAGTCCTTTAGCTGCAGTAGTTACCCCTTGAGCGAGATTATAGGACATTAAGTTCGCCAATTCTTCATCGTTTAATTTTGCCCCTTCCGGTATACTCTGAAATTCTCCCATTGGTTTTTCTGAAGTTGACTTGGGTAATGGTACACCTTCCTTTTTAAGAAATTCAATAAGTTCATCTCTAATCGGGATATGTAATGTGTTTCTTGTATCCGTTAATATTCTTTTCAACTCCGGGTCTTGAGCCGTATTAATCCCCAGTTCTTCATTACGTAGTGTTGTTTCAGTACCCAACAGGAAGAACCAAAGGTTTGATACTTCCATTACAGTCAATGGTCTTTTTTCTCCGTCCATAAAAGGTGCAAATGCATCATGAATCACTTCAAAAAATCTCATATATAAAATTCCCACCAATCCTTGGATATAATTTGTTATGGTGGTATTTTTTCCATTTTATTAGGAAAAATGCTAATAAAAATAACTTTCCATTAGTTTTTCAGCAGTACGTACAGCTAATGCTTGTGTAGTAAGAGTAGGATTCGCTCCACCCAAACCATTATAGCGGACACTATTATCAGCAATATACAGCTGCTTTACTTGCAGTGATTCACAATTCTCATCAACAACAAAACCTATTCTCATCGTGCCTTCTATATGAATCATCATGCCAGGTGGCCAATTGGACCATATAATTCTTTTTGCTCCTGCTTTACGTAAAAGGTCAGCAGCTAGTTTCATCAACTCACTGCGTTTTTTAACTGACTGGAAAGTTGGAGAATATTTCACAATTGGAACGGGCCCATTTTCATCACTAATCTGAGGATCTACAGTCACTCCGTTCCGCTGATCCACATCATCATCTGTTGATACTAAGATACTTAAGGATCTACGATAGGCGTCCATCCATTCACTTAACTCATACCCAGAGGGACTTCCCTTCACATCCCATGGATTATTAGGTTTAGGAGGATGTAAGAAGGAATATCCAGATTCACTGATTCCATAAAAAGAAGCCGTTAAACCAGGACTCATCCCCACTGACTGCAATGCACCCAAACCTGGATAATCCAACCTTGCTCCACATGTATTTCCCACAAACGGATTAATCTCTGTATTTCCAATGATTGAAAGTAAATCTTTTCCACCAAAAATCCCCGTTACCCAGTCCATATAATGATTGACTAACCCTCTCCCTACCCATGAATTTTCCGGTAATCCTGAATTCATCCAAAGACGCGGAGTTTCAATACTTCCGGAAGCCATTACGATGACTTTTGCTCTTACTACCTCCTCTTCCCCTGTCCATGTATTTCTTATTTTTACCCCATTGGCTCTAAGCCCAGTGGCTCCATCTTTTTCAGTAAGGATTTTAACAGCAAACGCATTAGGACGTATCCTAACATTTCCTGTTTTTAAAGCTAAAGGGACATAACTAACATTTGTTGACCGTTTTGCGACTTTATCTACAGATGGTCCATTTGAACATCCATTGATACAATGTCCGGCAAGTGTACATCCCTCCATCCATGATAATTGTTCATTTGAAATAATAGGATTATTAATCTTTTCATTGGGAAGTAAAATGGCGTTAGGCTGCGGTCTATACCCAGGGGCTGTCACATCAAGTGTAGGGACCATGGGCAATCCGAGCTTTTTGGCTCCATAATAAAATAATTCCTCCTTGGCGGTTACAGGCGCGAAATTCACCGGCAATGCAGCTTCTACATTCTCATAGTAAGGAATAAGTTCTTGATAAGATAGAGGCCATTTATTATCAATTGCAATTGGATAGGCACGGGGACAATTGGCTGTATAGACTTGGGTCGTTCCTCCAACTCCAGCACATTGCCAAATCATCCCCTTCTGGCTCACACCCCGAAACCACTGGGCCCGTCTGCGGTCAGCCGGCCCCCAACGATATCTTCCAGTAACCAAATCATTCATGTTCATTTCATTTTGATCTATTAATTGTTTATATAAGACTACATCCAAATCAGCTGGTGTAGAGCTATATGTATCCCCAGGTGCACCATTTGGATTCGGCCACCTCTTGTTCCCGAACCATGGTCCCGCTTCCAGGACTAGTACGTTTAATCCTTTTTCTCCAAGCTCTTTTGCAACAACAGCTCCACCTCCGCCTGCTCCAATGACAATCACATCCTGATAGTCCATTAGTTTTTCTCCTTTTCATGTGTGATATAGGCTAAGAAACCTCGAAAGTCACGGTATGCATAAGATGGACCTGGATATTTGGCCAGAATCCACCCTGGTGGAAAATATTCTACCCTTCTCTGATTTGGAGGACATTGACTGGTTGTTCCGTACCCTGTCCATTCTGAATAGAAGCCAAACATTGTCAGTTGATTTAATACAGCGGTCATTTGGCGGACGAGATCAGGATTATTCTTATAAGGGGGTTTAATATAGTTAATATTTATTTCAAGTCTGTTAATGAGAGTAAGTGCCCTTAAGCGGTCAATCGGTGATAACTTGGAGAACAATCCGCCATGAGGGAAACTCATAATATTTACGGGGTAAACGTTCTGACAGTTCTTTATCAATTGACTGCTCCATGATCCAACAGTTCAGCAGTAGACAAAGCCATTGATTGGACATTTATTTTCAATTTTACTGGATAAGATATTGAATGATTCAATATCCAAATCACATATCTATAGACCTTGAATTCCAATGCTCCCGGATGAAAAACAGCTCCAGATAAATCTATCAAGCATGGAGTTGGTGGAATAATCGCCTGCACTAGAGCCCGGAAGGTGGATCTTATATAACAATTAACCTTTCTCTCACTTCTTTTACTCTCCATTCTCCACCCCTTTTCAAAAATCCCTTCCCATCCTACATATTATTTACGATTTAGTTTTTTATGTCAGGGAGCTTCAGTTACCCACCACAAACTCATACAGGACATCTTTTTGATAAATATTTGAATCTTTAGAAACATATCACACATGATAAGTGACTATTTCTAGGGTACGACAGGTACTTAGTCCTATAACTTTAGATAACGCTTTCATAAATAAGTCCATATTTTACTAGAATAGTATTCTTTATAATTAAAATTCCTCATATTTTATAAATATTCAGTTTTTTGACAAAATAAGGACGAAAAATATATTATATTAATAGAACAAAGGAGGTAGTAAAATGTCAGACCTAAATAAACAGAAAATTGTGGAAAGTGTCCCACAAAAAGGATTTTTTGGACATCCTAAGGGACTATTCACTCTTTTCTTTACAGAGTTCTGGGAACGTTTTTCTTATTATGGAATGAGAGCTATTCTCGTTTTCTATATGTACTATGAAGTGTCAAAAGGCGGATTAGGTCTTGAAGAGAGCACCGCTTTAGCAATCATGTCTATTTATGGGTCACTTGTTTATATGTCGGGAATTATAGGCGGATGGCTTGCTGACCGGATATTCGGAACATCAAAAGCCATTTTTTATGGTGGAATCTTTATTATGCTTGGTCATATTGCATTGGCAATACCCGGAAGTTTATCTATGTTCTTCGTTTCTATGGTCCTCATCGTAATAGGAACAGGCTTACTAAAACCAAATGTTTCAAGTGTTGTTGGTGATATTTACAGCGAGACTGATAATCGCCGTGATGCCGGTTTTAGTATCTTTTATATGGGTATTAACTTTGGTGGTTTCTTAGCTCCACTAATTGTTGGAGAAGTTGGAATGAAGCATGACTTCCACTTAGGATTTGGTATAGCGGCAGTCGGTATGTTTTTCGGATTACTAGTGTTTGTTTTTACAAAGAAGAAAAACCTTGGCTTAGCTGGTACGGTTGTTCCAAACCCATTGTCACCAACTGAAAAGACAAAAGTTTTTGTCACAATAGGAATAAGTGCTGTTCTATTAGCAGCATTCATTGCGATTACTATCTCAATGGGTCTTCTTACAATTGATACATTTGTTGCTCTTATTGGTATTTTAGGAATCTTAATTCCAACGATTTATTTTATTGTTATGTATCGCAGTCCAAAAACAACAGCAACCGAGCGTTCCAGAATTATCGCATATATTCCGTTATTTATTGCGGCTGTTATGTTCTGGGCGATTCAGGAACAAGGTTCCACTATTCTTGCTCATTATGCGGATAAACGTACAGATTTAGAGTTTTTAGGATTTATGATTTCACCTGCTTGGTTTCAATCATTAAATCCATTATTTATTATCATCTTAGCACCGGTTTTTGCTGGTCTTTGGGTGAAACTTGGGGACCGTCAGCCAACAGTTCCTCAAAAATTCTCACTTGGATTATTGTTTGCCGGCTTATCCTTTATTGTCATTCTTGTGCCTGGTGCTTTAACTGGTGAAGGTGCATTAGTTAGCCCATTATGGCTTGTTCTAAGTTATTTCATTGTCGTACTTGGTGAACTATGCTTATCACCTGTAGGACTCTCAGCTACGACAAAATTAGCGCCAAATGCCTTTTCAGCTCAAACGATGAGCTTGTGGTTCCTTTCAAGTGCAGCTGCCCAAGCAATTAATGCACAAATTGTAGGCCTCTATACACCTGAAACGGAGAACCTTTACTTTGGTATGATTGGAGGAGTAGCCATCATCCTTGCGATCATCCTATTCCTGTTTTCACCAAAAATTCAGGTGTTTATGAAGGGCGTTCGTTAAGATTTTTAAAACAAAAGGTGCAGTTCAACAGAACTGCACCTTTTGTTTTATTCACCATTCAGGCTTGCTTTTTACGTGGTTTTGGTTTGTGATATAAACCAAGTTCTTTCTTTTCTTTTGTTAATGATCGATACAGAGAAATCATCATTAACACAATAATAATTGAAAACGGGAATGCAGCAGCAATTAATGAATTTTGCAGAGCTTGTAAACCACCGCTATATAAAAGAATTAATGCTACAGTTGACTGTGCAACTCCCCATGTTAGTTTTACTGAATTTGGTGGTGTAAGTGAACCATAAGTTGTTTGCATTCCCAACACAAATGTTGCTGAGTCGGCAGATGTAATAAAAAATGTACAAACAAGTGTTATTGCTATGATGGACAGGAGTGTCGACCATGGCATTTCACTAAATATCGCAAATAATACTTCCTCTGTAGCAAAACTTGTTAAATCGATATTCCCCGCATTTTGAACTTCAATCGCTGAAGTACCAAACACAGCAAACCAGATAAAGCTTACGAGTGCCGGCAGTAATAAAACACCAATAATAAATTCTCGAATGGTTCTACCTCTTGAAACACGGGCAATAAAGATTCCAACGAACGGTGACCATGAAATCCACCATGCCCAATAGAAAATGGTCCACCCGTTAATCCAAGAACGATGTTCCTCATTAAGTGGGGCTATTCGGAAACTCATCTGTACAATATTTTGTATATATCCCCCTAATGTATCAGTGAACATATTTAAGATAAGGATTGTAGGACCTGCAAGAAACATTAAAACAAATAAGGCAATTGCTAAGACCATGTTTGCGTTACTTAAATATTTGATTCCTTTTCCCAAACCAGACCAAGCAGAAATCATAAATAGGACTGTAACAACCACAACAATAATTAATTGAACCGTGAAATTAATTGGCACTCCCCACAGTAATGATAAACCGCCATTGATTTGCGCTGCACCAAATCCTAACGTTGTCGCAACTCCAACTACAGTGGCGAAGACTGCAAGAACGTCGATAACAGTTCCTAAAGGACCTTCCACTCTTTTTCCTAATACAGGTTTTAATGTTGCTGAAATAAGACCTGGCTCATCTTTACGAAATTGAAAGTAAGCTAACGAAAGGGCTACAATTGCATAAATTGCCCAAGCATGGATTCCCCAGTGAAAGAAGGTATATCTCATCGCCTCTTTATGAGCATCAGCTGTTCCACCTTCTGCTAACGGTGGATCCATAAAGTGGGAAAGAGGTTCCGCAGCTCCCCAGAATACAAGACCAATCCCCATTCCGGCACTAAATAACATAGCAAACCAAGAGCCTTTCGAGAATTCAGGCTTTTCATCAGGCTTCCCCAGTTTAATGGCTCCAACTGGACTGAAAATAAGAAAAACACAAAAAACAACAATGATTGTAACCAATATTAAATAATACCATCCAAAAGCTGATGTCAGAAAAGCTTGGAGATTTCCTGTAGCTTCTTCAAAACTTTCTGGTGCAGAAACACCAAATATTACTGCTGCAAGAACAATGGCAACAGTGATCCAAAACACGTTTGATACTTTTTTCATCGAATGTTCCTTTCTTTCATAATCTTTTTCTTTAGAAAAACTTCGTTTATTATTACTATTCCCTTAATCACGACAACATTTCCATCAGGAGATGATTTCTTAATCACCACTGCTTTCCAGGGTGTTGACTATGTACTTAATAAAACATGATAGATACCGGACCAAAAAAATGTTGACAAAAAAGAATTACCTATACTACCTTAACATAAATTGAAGCCTATTTCCGCTCATAGGCATATTCTTTGTACTTTTGTGCTCTCATCATACGTAGAATATTCATTTCCAACACAAAGAGAGCCTATCCACAATGGATTAAGCTCCTTTAGCTTTTAAACGGTCATCTTCCAGTTTGTTAGTGACAACCAAGTTTCTTTTTCCTTATAGTCAGGCATTATTTTTCCAACCAGGCGCCAGAAGGAACGATCGTGGTTTAAGTGGACCATGTGACACATCTCATGAACAACTACATAGTCAATTACATCCGGTGGCGCCATTGCCAACCTCCAATTAAATGTTAATTGAAGTTTTGAATCACAGGTTCCCCAAGTTGTTTTACTGTCCGTAATACGAATAGAACGTGGTTTTGTTTTGAAGTTACTTTGATAAATAGAGACACTCTTTTCTACTAATACCTTACACTGCTGATAATAAAATCGTTTTAAGACTTGTTTATATTTATCATCTTCTAGCTGCTTCACATAGACATACAGCTTTTCTCCTTCAAACACAACATGATCTTGCGTTATCTTTACATCATGAATGATGTTTATTGGATAGGTTTCTCCTAAATAAAGAAAGCTCTCACCATTCTCATATACCTTTTTCTGAGGTCCATTCAACCTCTCGCTCTTTTCTTTTACTTTTTGTTGAATGAGATCCCAATTATCCTCTAATGTCCGAAGTATTCTTTCATCAGGTGTCTTTTTCGGAGCCTGCACTTCAATTTTCCCAAAGCTATCGATTGAAACACCTATAGATTTGCGATTTTTGTATTTTATCTCAACATGTATTGTTTCTCCTAAGTATGTATGTAGCATGTCATCACCTGTATTAACAATTAATTTTTTAAAGTAACCTGTCACTTTAAAAGCAACAGGTACGTTAGTGAATAGTATACACAGTATACATCGCCTATGGAACAGGTGGATATTTCAAGAAGAGCCATATCAAAATATCTCCTTTACAAAGCAACTGTATGGTTCTCCATATCAGAATCCTGCAACTGTTGTTTTGCAAGCTTTTGGTATAATTCATGATGTTTAACTAATTGTTGATGTGTGCCAATACCCGTAATATTTCCGCCATCCAAAACAACAATTTGATCCGCGCCTACCACAGTTGATAACCGATGTGCTATAACAAGTGTGGTTCTACCCTTCATTAAATGTTGAAGTGCCTTTTGAACAAGAAGTTCTGATGCGCTATCCAAGTTAGAAGTTGCCTCGTCTAATAAGAGAATCTTCGGATCACGTATTAATGCCCGGGCGATTGCAATTCGCTGCCTCTGTCCACCTGATAGCTTTATGCCCCGCTCACCGACCTCTGTATCAAATCCTTGTGGAAGCCGGGAAATAAATTCAATTGCATTTGCGAGTTCTGCCGCTGCTTCAATTTCCTTTTCTGACACATTTCTTTCCATACCATACATAATATTATCGCGAATTGTCCCTGACATGAGCGGGCTTTCCTGAGATACATAACTAAATTGACTACGCCATGACTTCAAATTAAATTGTTTAATAGTTGTATCTCCAAGTAAGATTTCACCTGTATTTGGTACATAAAATCTTTCAATTAAGGCAAATAAGGTCGTTTTTCCACTACCACTCGGACCGACAAATGCTGTTGTTTTTCCAGTGGGAATGGATAATGTCATTTGCCTCAGTATAGAGTCACCTTGTTTATAACTGAAGGAAACATCTTTGAAATGAATATCTTGAGAGGAGTTTTGGACTACTAGGTTATCTTCACTTGTTTCCTTGTCAAGCGACAGGATGAGTTGAATTCGTTCCGCTCCTCCCATCGCCTTCTGAAATGCTGTAAAAAAACCAGCCATCTGACTAAAGGGAACAACAATTTGAAACACGTAAATAATAATCGCGACAAGAGAACCTGCAGATAAAGCACCAGATGCTACGCGAACACCGCCATACCCAATTAATAGAACCAGTACGAGCATCATAGTAAATGACATTAAAGGAGAAATAATCGCAAGTATCCGCGCCTCCTTAAGACCATATTGAAATAATTGGTCTATTCGTTCATCTCCTTTTGTTTTTTCCGTTTTCTCAGCATGAAATGCTTTTACAAGCCGGATATCAGACAAAACCCTCCCTAAATTTGCAGAAAAACCTGCCATTTCATCTTGAGTTAGCTTTGATACTTTATACATTTTTTGTCCAAGTGGCATGATAATTGCGATGGATATCGGTACAGCGATGAGCATAATCAATGTCATTTTCCAATCAATAATAAGCAGAATAATAATCGAGCCGATAATGGTAATTAACCCGGATATAAACGTAATCAAGTGCTGAGTAATGAGCGTTTTGATCGTATTCGTATCCTGTGTAATTCTGCTCATCGTATCACCCGACTCTTGTTGATCAAAATAAGGGATGGGGGAATGAAGAACATGATTCCAAAGTCTTTTTCTAATTGAAGCTACAATTGATTCCCCTAAATAGGTCATAAAATAATAGGATAGACCTGATGAGACAGTTTGTAAAATAAATGCAAACAGTAATAAAAAGATAATGGACAATTCTAGAGTAGATTGGGAAAGCTGATCAACCAATGACTTTGTAAATAGAGGAACAATTAGTCCTGCTCCTGTCTCAAGCAGGCTTAGAATAGCTGCCACACAAAAAATTTTTACAGGTGGCTTGGATTTTTTAATTAAGGACCAGAAAGCTCGAATGTGATCTGCTTTAGGAGTACTCTTTTGCTCCATCTCCACCGTTCAGATTCACTCCTTTCCTTTTTAAATAGGCTTTTAAGGCACTCGCTATCCAATCCTCCTCATCGCTAGAGAAAGGGGAATGGAAAAGCCATGTATCATCCTCTACTTCTTTATCAGCAATCTCTTGAACAAAAGCAAGGTCATCTCCCGTTAAATCTTTTACAAGAGCCATCATCTCTCCAATGAGTTCTTGAACACGATCATCTTCCGGAGCAAGGTCACTTAATTTTTTAAATTCAGTTGATATTTCGACCCATTTCTTCTCCATTTCCAATTGCTTGCTCTCAGGAACATCATAAATTACTTCAACAAGCTCTTCATCAATATACCCCTTTAACCATTCCTTTTGCTCATGTTCCATTTGAATGGTATTAATAAGCGTAATAAATACAGAAGGCTCTATTTCCTTACGATCTTCTACAATATGAAGAGCACGATCCAATGCCTTTATCACATTTTCAATATGTTTTTTCTTTTTGATCATTTCTTTTCTTTGAAAGGAAAGAGTGTCCTTTAAGTCCCATGTTTCTTTTTGGAAAAACTCCTTAATTTGTTCCAAAGAATATCCTAAAAATTTTAATGTCAGGATTCTTTGTAAAATAACGAAATCATGATTTGTATAAAAGCGTCTGCCCTTTTCTGTTACATAAGAAGGCTTTAGTAGACCTAATTCATCATAATAGTGTAAAGTTCTGATCGTTGTAGCTGTTTTCTTGGAAAACTCACCTATTGAGTATCTCTCTTTCATGAATGATCCCTCCGTTTAAGGTTCTATCACTATCATAAAACCTTACCTAACGTGAGAAGCAAGTGGAAATGTAATATCTTGATAAAATTTTCATTTAACAAAATGGTGTGAGGACTATCGAAGGCTACATGAAGTAAAAAATGGAACACAAGTTATCTTTTAAAAAGACCACTTCCATAATGGAGTGGCCTAATCCAGAGTCTACATCACAATTAAAAAATTTCATTGCCTATATAATTTCACTTTTTGAAATTGAACGGAAGCGTGGGTGTTCAGCAAGAATTGATTCCCTCATTTGTAATACGATGGGATTTTTCGAGTAAAAAAACTGATCTTTAGAATCATAAAGCTCAATTAACTCTCCTTTTTCTAAAACACCCAATTGATCTGAGATTGTAAAAGCTGCCTTGATATCATGGGTAATAAATAAATAAGATAATCCAAAATCTTCCTTTAGTTCTTTTAACAATTCTAAGATTAAGCTTTGTGTAACCATATCCAAGCTACTAACTGATTCATCCAGGACGATTAACTTTGGCTTAAGAGCGATTGCTCTGGCAATATTAATCCTTTGTAATTGACCACCGCTAAATTGATGTGGGTATTTTTTCATATCCCTTTCACTTAGGCCAACTCTTTCCATTAACTCTCCAACTCTTCTCTTTCGCTCTCCTATGGTCAGCTTTTCATAATTCTCTAACGGCTCGCTTATTATTCGTTCAGCTGTCATTCGGGGATTGACTGAGGAATAGGAATCTTGAAAAACAACTTGAAGATCTCGACGTAGTTTTTGACGAGTAAGCTTATCCATTTTATAAATATCATGCCCTTGAAACAACACCTGACCTTGCTCTGGACGTTGCATGCCAAGTATTACTTTTCCTAACGTACTTTTCCCCGCACCACTTGTACCAAGTAATCCTAAACATGATCCTTCTTCAATAGAAAAGGAAATATCAACAAGCGCTTTTTTTGATGTTTCTTTCCATTTTAAAAAACTGTTAGAATGATAGCTATGATTTACTTGCTTTACATCTAATAAGCTCATTGTTATCCCTCCTTGAATTCGTAATCACACCATATAGGTATAAGGATGCTTTTGTAAGTATAAGGTTGGCCTTGTTCTTAACAGCTTTTTTGTATATTCATGCTGTGGGTTATCAAATAATTCAATCACATTGGCACTCTCTACTATTCTTCCATGCTTCATTACAATTACATCATCTGCCATTTCAGAAATAACTCCAAGGTCATGAGAAATGAGTAAAATAGATGTTCCATATTCAGATCGAATTTTATCTAATAGCCGAAGGACGATTAATTGGTTATGAGGATCGAGTGCTGTAGTTGGCTCATCAGCAATAATAAGGGAAGGATGTAAGCACGCAGCCATAGCAATCATCACTCTTTGGAGCATCCCGCCACTCAATTGGAAAGGATAACTTTTTAATAATCTATCAGGATCAGGCAAATTGACTCGCTTCATCACATCAATAACAAGCTCCTTAGCCTGCTTTTTCTTTAATGAGGTGTGAGTTTGAATCGTTTCAACAAACTGTTGGCCAATTGTAAAAACGGGGGTAAAAGAATTCATCGGATTTTGCATTATAAAGGCAATATCCTTCCCTCGTATTTTTTGCATTTCTTTATTACCTAATCCATTCAATTCCTTACCCTGCAGTGTAATACTTCCTTCGATATTCATATTTTTTCTATCGTGCAACTGTAAAATTGACATGCTAGTAACGGTTTTTCCACTACCACTTTCCCCAACAAGACCAAGAATATGTCCTCTTTTCATTTCGAAATTTATATCTTGAACAAGTGTTACTACACCATCCGCGGTTCTTACTTTTACATGCAAGTCTTTTACATGCAGAATATCTGAATTATTTATCTCCATTATTCAACAATCCTTTTTACTGACGACGTTTAATTCCAAATCGTTCTGATAGGGCTTCTCCTAATAAGTTAAAGGTAACGACCACTAACAAGATCATTAAGCCCGGATAAATCATTAAGGTAGGATTCGTTCTTATATATGACTTCCCTTCATGAATCATTGCCCCCCACTCCGGTGTAGGTGGTTGCACACCTAGCCCCAGAAAGGACATAGAAGATAAATCCATAATCGCCCATCCCATTTCCAATGTTCCCATTACAGCTATCGGTGGAAGTACATTTGGAATAATATGTTTCTTCATAATTGTCCATTGAGAAGAACCACTTATTTTGGCTGCAGCAATATAATTTTGTTCTTTAAGGCTTAAAACAATTCCTCGAATTACCCTTGCATAATAGACCCATTGGACGAGAATTAATGCTAATACCACTTGTTTAAGACCCGCTCCCCAAATACCGACTAACCCAAGTACTAGTAAAAGACTTGGAAATGCCATCACACCATCGCCCAACCTCATCAATAACTGGTCCACCCAACCACCTTTGAACCCCGCAATGATCCCAACCACTAAACCGATACTTAATGAGGAAATAAATATCAATGTAGCAAACCCAAGCGAAATCCGAGCTCCATATAAAATACGGGATAACGTACATCGACCTAAATGATCTGTACCTAAAGGGTAATTCAAAGAAGGCGGCTGAAGTTTATGAGCTAAATTAACCGCGATGGGATCATTAGGTGCTAGCCAGGGAGCAAGCAGTGTGATAAAAAATAACACAAGCATGATAAGAGAACAAATAACAATTGTTTTTTTACTTTTTAAATTATCCCGTAACTTCGCAATCATTAGTGTTGCCTTCCTTTTCTTGAAATACGTGGGTCAATATACATTTGGATAATATCTACAACCAAATTACTTATTAAGAATAACCCGGCTGCCAATAGCACATAACATTGAATAACAGGTACATCACGATTAAATGTAGCCTCAATGAAATAACGGCCAAATCCCGGCCAGGAAAAGACTGCCTCTACAATAATTGCTCCAGTCATTAGTTTACCTATATTCATTCCAAGTCCTGTAATCATAGGAGAAATAGCCATTCTTAACACATGCTTTCCCATTATTCCTCTTTCATGAATTCCTCTCGTCCGTGCAAAAAGCACATATGGTTCTTGTAAGTTTTCAAGAACACTTGCGCGTAACAGCCGGGTATATAAAGCAATTAAAGGTAATGCCAACGTGATGGAAGGTAAAATCAAATGTTTCCATGTTCCGATCCCTTCAACTGGAAAAAGATCAAGTTTTACAGAAAAGAAAAAAATCAATAAATATCCAAGCCAAAAAGAAGGGATGGAAGCCCCTAAAAATGAGAGGAACCGACTGAAATGGTCGATTCCACTGTTCTTTTTGATACCCGCTAAAAATCCAAGAGGAACACTAACTAAGATTGCGATGATGATGCTGCCTATAGTTAATTGAATGGTCGCTGGCATTCGGGAAGAAACCTCTTCCCATACGGGTTTATTTGATACAAAAGAGGTTCCAAAATCAAGTTGGCTAATCTTTACAATGGAGTTCATATATTGAACTAGTAGAGGTCGATCTAAGCCAAACTCATGTCTTTTTTGGGCAAGTATTTCTTCTGTTGGTTGGATATGTGCAGCAGTTAAGTATGCTTCAGCGGGATCCACCGGTGATAAGTGAATCATACCAAATGTTAATAAAGTAGCTAAAAGGAATATAGGAATGATTGTTATAATTCTTTTCAGGATATAAGTGCCCATAATAAATCTCCTAACGCTTACTTCTCGATACTAATACCTGTGAATGGATGCTCATCTCGATTAGCAGGGAATGTGAAATTAGAAACATTCTTTTGATAGATTGCTACTTGCTTAATATAAGAGATTGGTACGATTGCCCCTTGTTCTTGTAGTGAACCCAATATTTCTGTGTAAAGGTTTTGACGCTCATTTTCATCGACGGTTTGTTGAACTTCAGCTATTTGGGTCAGTAACTCCGCTTTATTCGGATAAGCCGAAATAGATTCCCTAAATCCGAACCCCTCTGTTGCAACGATATTTACAAAAGTATGTGGATCATATGGAGCGCCATAATTGCTAAAGAAATTCATATCAAACTCATTCGCTTTAAATCTTTCTACTTGAGTCGTGAGCTCTACTCCGTCAATATTTAATTTTACACCTATACCCGCCCACTCAGATTGTAATGTTTCTGCCATTGTTTTTTGAATTGATTCAGCCGAGTTATACATTAATTCAATTTCAAGTGGTTGCCCATCTTTTTCACGAATATCTTTTCCTTTAGGTAACTTCCAGCCTGCTTCATCTAATAATTGTTTCGCTTTTTCACTATCATAATTAACCGTGGTTGCCCTGACATTTGAAGTGTAAGGGAAGTTAGGAGGTAAAATATAGTCAGCCTTCTCTTCTAATCCAGATGTCACTCCCTCGACCATTGCTTCTTTATTAAACCCATAATGCAATGCTTGACGAACACGTATATCGGATAGTTGTTCCTTGTTCGTATTCATAACTAATTGTCTGGTAGCAATTGGTTCAGAAATACTAGTTTCATAGGAACCTGTAGATTCTAGTTGTTTAAAGGAATCTAGGCTGATTACACCCTCACCATAGACAAGATCTAACTCGCCTTTTTCAAAAGCAAGTACGCGTGTTTCAGCATCCGGAATGACTTTTACTTTAATCTTCTCTTCGCTTGGTAGTTCACCCCAATAATTTTCATTACGTTTAAAAATAGCATATTCATCTACTTTATATTCATCCAATACCCATGGTCCTGTACCGACAGGTGTTGTTATTCCCTTAGATGTGTCTCCATCTTCAGGGAAACCTGCTTCTCCTAGAAATCGAACTGGCCGAACAACAGCTAACTCCTGAATAGTAGGATAATAAGGTTCTGTTAATATTAATTTAAATGTAAACTCATCTACTACCTCTGTTTGAGCAACCTTCGGAATAAATCCTAACCAACTGTGTAAATCTATATTATTTAAAATAGCATCAAAGTTCTTTTTCACAACTTGAGCATTAAAAACTGTACCATCAGAAAACTTCACATTTTTACGCAAGTTAAAAATATATTCTCTTCCATCATCAGAAATTTCCCACGATTCAGCCAAATGAGGCTTTAACTCACCATCTTCCTGATAACTAACTAATGGTTCAAATACCATAGATTGAGCAAATAATTGAGATGGATTATAAAGGTGCGGATTTAAATCACCAATATCTCTCGGCCAAGCAAAAGTAAGCATATTTTTACTTTCATTTGAAGAATCTCCTGAATTATCTATTGATTCACTTGAACATCCTAGTAAAGATAGGGATAGAATAAGCACTATTACAAAAGTAAATAAAGATTGTTTTTTATTTAATATGTTTGACATGTAACTTGCTCCTTTAATTGATAATGAGAACTATTGTCAATATAAAGTCTAAACATGTTAATGTCAATATTATTTCAAATTATTCATTAAATTCACCAAACTATAGTTAATAACCATAAATCACCATTTATTCTATTCTGTAATTAACCCATAGGCAGAAATCCTCTTTATTCTGCGAGAGACGAGCATTGAGACAATATAGGCTAAAATAATTGGTAGATGAATAATAAAACCGAACACTGAAACAACCCAATCTTTTATTTAGATTGGGTTGTTTTTATATTTATCTTCTAAATGTCTCAACGTTTTCCGTATAGTCCATATAGAGTACCCTAGTAACAAAATACCAGGTATGATCATAAATAATATATTCCCATTAGGAGATTGAGCAAAATTTATGAAATAACCCAAAAGAGGAATCGTAAATCCATTGTACACTGCTTCAACATTTTCAGCTAAAACAGGGTTTGTATCTGGCGCATTATTATGATCCCCCTTGGTCAAATATTGAATATGACTGTCTGTATGTGTAACTTCAACTATTCGGTGGGTAACAAGTCTATTCTCTTCTATAAAAGTAATAACATCCCCTTTTTGAAGGTTTTCCCTTTCCTCTTCGTTAACTGACTTCACAGCAATAACTGATCCTGTTTGAATCCCTGGTTCCATTGACCCAGACAGTACTGTTTTTAATTGGTAGCCAAATACCGATGGTTCGCCATTCGTAAGTTTTGTGGAAAGCACGAGTCCCGCTACACTCACTAGTAAAAGCACCAATATACACGTAACCATACGATTCACCCATTTTAAAAATTTCATCTCAATCTCCCTCCTATTCATCAGTAGTATGTTCAGCAGCACTTTCTAACTGAATTTCTTGCTCTTCTCCATTTTCCTTAGCTCTTTCAATCTCTTTCTCCATTTTTTCTACTTGTTGTTCACTTTCTTCACTTTCCCAAGTACCAATGGTCATACTTCCGTTTGCCTGTTTTTGATTACTGTAATATGCAACAGTACTTGTTGTTAATAATCCAGCTGACACTATCAGTAAATACCATATAAGCATTATTTTTATAATTACTATAGTTTGGTAACTCTTCAAAACGATCTCCACCTTGCTTCATTTCAAACTTAGTTGTTCTCTTTTAGAGGTCAGGATCCCCATCTCTTTGTACAGCTTCAAAATTCCAATTGAGTAATAATTCATCATCTTGAAAATGATTTTGATCTTCACCGTTATCGATAAATTGAAATTGAACGGCAAACTTCTCTTCTTTACTTCCAACAGGAAGTTCTTTCAAAATTTGCTGGGGGCTATCTTTTAATTCAGATAACGTTTTCTCGACAATAACTCTTTCCCTAGTGTTTACATTATATAAATACTTCACTTTTATATGATCACCTAAATCATCATCTTGATTTGACTTCCCCTTATCCACGACTTCATAGGAAGAATGTAAAATGATTTCTTTTATATTAACTGTTCCATCATTAGTAAGGACAAAATTACCATGCATTGTATCCCCCGGCACTATGTCTTCAACTTGGATAACGGTATTTTTATTCATCCCAAGCTCTAATAATCCGGTTGTAAACGTATTATTTGCTAATTTTGTATCATTAAAATAAGCAACAGTACCTCCGGATATGAATGTTAACCCTAGTGCTGCTGTTGCAAAACTTAATGCTATATCTCGTTTAAGGCTCATTTTT
>Ga0180215_1001103_pt1 | contig 30752 bp, 21 predicted proteins | sample eDN3rd37CBELigBY_FD_128871 | JGI IMG/M metagenome (GOLD analysis project Ga0180215, IMG submission 128871) | Enriched backyard soil microbial communities from Emeryville, California, USA - eDNA 3rd pass 37_C BE-Lig BY (version 2) (version 2) | ecosystem: Environmental > Terrestrial > Soil >...
CAACCCCCGATCCCCGATCCCCTACCCCCCGGTCCCCGAATCCCGCATGCCACCCGCCGAATACCGACCCAACTCGCTGGCCCCTGGCCCCTGACCCCTGGCCCCTCTCTGCGCCCTCCTCCTATCGCCTCCGGTGCCGAGGAGCGTTTCATCTATCAGCCAGCGGATGAGGGGCTCGATCTGGCCGCGCTGCTGGTAGATCTGGCGCATCCGGTCGGCGCCGTTGCCGCGTTGCAGGGTGACCTCGAGGTGGGCGAGGGCGGCTGCGTCGCCCAGGTCTTCGGCGGTGCGGTAGGTCTGGTCGATGAGCCGGCGGATCGCGGACCGGATCGGGATCCGTCCATCCGTGCTGGTGGGGTCGAGGATCCAGGCATCGAGGCCGAAGCGGGTGGCGAGCCACTCGTTGTTGGTGAGGAGTGAGTGTTCGGCGGCGTCGGAGAGCCAGGCGGTGCGCGGTTCGGAGAGGGCGCCGGTCGCCACCGCGACGACGAGGGCGCGGACGAGGGCGGCGATCGCTACGGCGTCGTCTACGTTGGGACAGGCGTCGGTGATGCGGAACTCCAGGGTCGGGTAGATGCTGTGTGGCCTGACGCCCCAGTAGAGGCCGCGTTCGTCGGCGATCACATCGCTGCGGATGAGATAATCGATGTAGCCACGGTAGTCCGATTCGGAGGCGAGGCGCGGCGGCATCCCGGCGTTGGGCCAGCGACGCCAGAGGACCATGCGGTAGGAGGCGTAGCCGCTGTCCTCGGCCTCGTAGAAGGGGGAGCTGGCCGCGAGGGCGATCAGGTGCGGGAGGTACGCCCGCGTCGGGTTGAGGAGCGCGATCCGGTCGTAGCCGGGGGGGATACCGATGTGGACGTGCATCCCGAAGTTGTGCTCGTCGCGTGCGATCCGGCGGTATCGTTCGACGATCAGGGCGTACCGTTCGGCGCTGGTGGTGCGGTGTTCCTGCCAGCGGCTGAAGGGGTGCGTTCCGGCCGCGGCGATCTCGCAGTCCAGGGCCGCGGCGGCGGTCGCGGCCTGGAACCTCAGCCGGCGCAGCTCGCGATCGAGCTCGGCGGCGGAGCCGCAGATCGCGGTACCGATCTCGAGTGTGGTTTCCTGCAGCTCCGGGCGGAGCTCGGCGGACCAGGCGTTCTCGAGGAGCTCGGCGGCTCTGCTGCAGAGGGCGCCGGTTTCGGCGTCCACGAGCTGGTACTCCTCCTCGACACCTATCGTGAAATCGCTCGTCATGCCAACTACTTGCGGAAGGTCCCCCCACCCGCTCCCCTCACCGTGCCGTAGGTGATCCAGAGCAAAGAGGGTGCCGAGAAGAGGTCCCCTCGCCGCCGGAGAGCCGAGCCGCGGCGGGTCCGAGCGAGTGTGAACCGCCCGGACCCGGAAAGCGCTACTCGACTACCGTGGCTTGCGGTATCGGAACCTGCTCGGGGTCGATGCTTAGGTCGGCGTCGATGACGAGGACGGCGGGGCGGCCGCCGAGCTCGAGGCGGGATACCCGACCCTTGCGCCCGGGGCGGTGTTCGAGGATGCGGCGGTAGGAATCGGCGAAGCGGTCGGCGGCGGAGGCGTCGTCCCAGACCGAGTACCAGACCAGGGCGCGCCCGCCCCCCGGCGCGGCCAGGAGCTGGTAGCGGTCGCCGTCCCAACCCCGTGCCGCTGAATCCGCGCCCGTGCCGAGGTGCTCCTTCAAGAGGATCCCGACCTCGAGTTCGCCCAGGTTGTTCTCGCGGACGACCTGCCAACCGTCCGGGGGCGAGGCCAGGCGGAGCTCGGTCGGGTCGTTGCGCTCGGTGAGGAAGTAGCGGTCGGGGTCGATGACCTGCTTGGTCGAGACGGGGAGGAGCGGGCCGATCGGCGCCGGGAACGAGGTCTCGCCGCGGCCTTCGGCGGCGCGCCAGAGCGCCTGGACGAATGCGGCACCGCCGAGATAGGGGAAGATCAATGTTTCCCGGACGATCCGCGGGGCGCTGCGAAAGACCGGGAACTGCGAGTTCTGCGCTTCGAGCCGTGCACCGAGCTGTGTACGCAGGTCGGGCATGTCACCCGGGCGCAACGGTCGGCCGAGCTGTTGCTCGATCATCCGTGCGAACATGACGAGTGTCGCCTGTCCCTCGAACGCCGCCTGCGCCGCGGTCTGGCGGTCGTTGTCCGCCTGCTGGGAGACGAGGGAGTCGAGATCGATGTGCTGGTCCTGGAGCGCGTGTACCAACTCGTGCGCGAGTACGGTCGCGATCTCGCCCCGCGGCGCGCCTTCGACCACGTAGAGAGCCTTCGTGTCGGGGTCGTAGTATCCGATGACCTGCTCGCCCAGCAACTCCAGGTAGAGCGCCCTTAGATCGAGGGTGTCCGGGATCAGGCCGAAGGCAGCGTAGACCGCCTGTACCCCCTCGATCTCCGCGGGGGTCATCTCCTCGGCGAGCTGCCTCTCGACGAAGACGCGCATCGAATCACGGCTCTGCCAGGCGAGTCGGATGGGGGCGCGCGCGGGGAGCCCGCTCAGGACCTCGAGCCGCGGGAGCATCTCGTCCGCCATCGCCTGGAGGTCTACCGTATGATCCTGGCCACGGCATGCCGCCGTAGCGAAAACCAGCAGGCACGCGACGAGCCCCCCGACGAAACCGACCATTCTCTTTGGATTCATGATTCTTCGAGCAGCTGCTCTCCAGAGCCGATGGGCTCCGCACGCTCTAGCCCTTCGGCCCGCTGGAGGTGTTCTTTCAGTACGATCCCGCTCCCGGGGAACCGCAGCTCCGGGTCGAGCTCGAGGAGCGGCTTCAGCACGAAGGCGCGCTCGAGCATGCGCGGGTGCGGGATGGTCAGCCCGGGGGCGTCGACGACGACGTCGTCGTACAACAGGATATCGATGTCCAGCGTGCGGGGGGCGTTGCGGAAAGAGACGCGCCGCCCCAGATCACGCTCGATCCCCTTCAGCATCGCGAGGAGCTCCACCGGCTCGAGCTCCGTCTCGACCCGGACGACCAGGTTCCAGAAGTCCGGCTGGTCGCGATATCCGACCGGTTCGGAAAGGTAGATCGACGAGATCGCGTCGATCCTGGCGACGTCGCGCAGGGCACGGAGCGCCTGGCGAAGGTTCGCTTCGCGGTCCCCGAGGTTGGTTCCGAATCCAAGATAAACGATCGGCATGTACGGTCTGTTGGCAACTCAATGGACCGTGGTCGGTGCGAAGCCGGCGCGCTACGATCCGGCTAGGCATGCCGAGCCGTACTGTATACGCCCTGCCAGGAGTACGTGAGCCAGAATCGATAGCGGCGCGACCTGCTTGCGGAGCCACTCTTCTGCATCGACGAAAACGCCGGCCAGGTACGGCTGCTCCGACGGTCTGCGGGTCCGTACCTGGCCAGCAGGATAACGCCGGGCGATGTCCGAGGCAACTCAGTAGCGCCGCATACCGGATGCGATCTCGGTGCGGATGTCGTGCGCTATCTGGCGGGCGTACTCCATGAATTCTTGGCCGCGATGCCCCGGGATCCATTGCCCATTACCTCGTTGGATCTCGTTGTCGATCATCAGGCGCAGCGAATACAACTTCCCGGACCAGGTCGCCAAGAACCGCAACCTGGTCCGAGCCGCGGTGATCCCCTCCGACTGCTCATCCGCGAAGAGCTGGCGGTTACGCCACTCCGTTTCGAAGATCAGGTTCCGGGAGACCCGCTCGCCGGACCGGATGAAGAAGCCGTGCCGTGCGAGGATGCGCGGCAGCACGAGATAGAGGTCGGATTCGGTGACCTGCCCGGATCGCTCGTTGAAGCTGGATTGGCTCCGAGGAGCAACGGTACGCTCGCCGGATGCGATGCAGGCCATTGGGTATAGCGCCGTCAACCCCAACAGGAGGAGTTGCAACTTGCCAATGAACATATTCACTCCGCCGTACAGGCATCCGGGTACGAAGACCTGATGCGCGCACCCGTGATGGTACAGCGCATACGCGAGATGCCGGTCCTGGCGTATGATTGGGCAAGTCCTATTCCCTGAACCGACTAGGTATACGATTGGCTGGATTTCCTCTTGCCGAGGGGGGGAGGGATCGAGATCAGGGCAAAGAGAGAGGGTCCCACGCCCAGTCGATCGCTCGGACCGATTCGGGGCGAGGAGATCAGAATAGAATCTATGTCGTCCTCGCCCCGTTCAGGGCACCTGGGTCATGAGCGTGATGACGATCGCTCCGACCGTGTGGTTGGCCATCGCACCGGGGAGGGTCGCCGAGGCCGTTGCACCATCGACGAACTCGAGCGAATAGACGCCACGCGGCGAGATCTGCTTCAGGACCTCGGAGTTGCCCATCAGGACCGATCCCTGATAGACGAGGATCGACGTGTTCATCCCGAAGCTGCGCCCCGCGCCGCGCACGCTCAGCCACCGCGGGCGCAAGCGGTTCACCACGTCGTAGAGGTTGCCGGCGCCGACCGCTTCTATCTCCGCCTGGGACAGGTAATTGCTCTTACCGTGCGGGGTCGACTGGCTCGACTTCAACGATCCGCACCCGGCCACGAGGACGGCGGCGAAGATAGCGCCTATGGCAATGATACGTAACGATTGCATAACCACCATATCGAGCAGTGGGGATCCAGTCACCCCAGGATGCGAGAAGCGGCGCGGTGGTCGCGCTGACCACCGCGCCGCCGGGGACTCGGATCAGTACCCGTAGGTACCGATCGGCGCGCCACCCACGCCGCCAACACCGCCGTAGGTGTTGATCGGCAACTTGAGCGTGTTACGCTCCTTGGCCGGGACCGGGAAGTGGATCGGAGTGCCCTGCATCAGATCGCCCCAGCCGCGGCCATCGAAGTACCAGCCGCCGAAGACGTCGAGCCAGGTCTCCAACCGCTTCTCCCACTTGAGAGCTTCCATCAGGTTGCCGCACTGACCGTTGGGGAGCCGCGGCACGCAGTCCGGCGCGTCGGGAACGCCATCGACCGTAACGGGCGGGAGTTCACCGACCTCGACCCGCGTCTCGTTGATGAGCGGAACGGCTTCGGCCTCCCGATTACGCTGGATCAGAGCCTCGGCCTTGAGCAGACGCATCTCGTCCAGGCTCACGTAAACGTTCGGACCGGTGAACTTCGAGCGCCACTCGTCCCTGGTGTGGTTCCGGTAGTACGACCAGCGCCAGGTGCCACGGTCATCACGGACGTGACCGCTGGTGCCGCCCCACTCCCAGTACTTACCCCTGTTGTCGAGCTTGGCCTGGTCGGTCTCGTTGTCACCCTGGGGGAAGCGCTTGTCCGGCGTAACCATAATGAACGGCATGCGCTGTCCAACCGGGGTCTGCATCCAGGTCTGGTAACGACCCGAGATGTCAGCCATCCCCAGGACGAAGTAGTTCATCTGACTCCATGCGCCTGCCAGTGTCATGTAGTACTGCGTGACCTTCAGCCAGACATCATCATCATCCACGATGACGAAGTCCTGTTTGATGCCGGCATCGATATCTGCCATGACGGCATCCCAGTCGACGGCTGCCCGCTCGGCTGGGGTCCGTGCAACCTGAGCCCGGTACCGCGCCTTGAAGGAGTGGGCCAGCTCGGCGAGCCGGATGTTGTTCATCTGTGTTGCGCCCATCCAGTTCTGCGGGATGGAGAACGTGTTGGCCTTCGCGATCGTGATCGCTTCGTCCAACATGTCGAGCGCGGCCTGCATCACTTCCGTGTACGGCTTCAGCTCGAGTACGTCGTTGATGGGATCTACGTTCTCCGTGTAGATGAAGGCGCTGTCATAGAGCAACGCCAGCGTACCATGAGCGAGCCCCTGCACGAACTTGGCGAAGGCTTCCGCCCGTCTGGTATCAGCTTCGTTGTTGATGATCACCCCTTCGTTGCGGATCTTGTTCAACCCGATACTGGCGGCCGCGATCGCGCGGTACGACTCGTACCAGGGGTACTCCACATGGAGGGCGTACGCGTCCTCCTGCTGGTTGACGTACGCGATACGCGGGATACGGCCGTAGACCTCCATCCCGAAGTTGGCCGCCATCGCGCTGTGCTGGAACGAGGCGACCGACAGGATCGGCTCGATGCCATCGGCCTCGTAGAGGGAGTAGTACCAGGTATTGAAGCTACTGGCGATCACCCCCTCGAGGTCGGCCGGCGTCTTGGTGACGCGGTCGATGTCGGGGTTGTTCTCGTTGGTGACGCTGAGATCAGCGCATCCTACTGCCCCGAAGAGCAGTAGCGATGCACCGATCAGGAAGTTGCGCGTTCTCATATCGTTATCTCCGGCTGACCATTCGTTGACGTATCCAAGCTATGCGCTGCCAGCATCAGAAGTTGATCTCCACCGAAGCGGTGATCGTCCGGAAGTTCGGATACTGGAAACCGTCGAAGCGGGCCAGCGCGGCCGACCCCACGTTGCCACCACCGAAGCCGACCTCTGGATCGAAGCCGGTGTACTTGGTGCTGGTCAACAGGTTGCGGCCAACCAGACTGATCGCCGCCCCGTCGAGCCCGGAGAGGAACGAGATGCGCGAGAGCTGCTCACGGCTGAAGCTGTAGCGCACCGAGAGCTCGCGCAGCTTGACGAAGCTGCCGTCCTCGACGAAGTGGCTGTTCGGCGGGCTGAGCTGGCTGTAGAGCCCGGTCGAGCCGTAGTAGCCACGCGGCTTCTTCCGCTCGATCGGCTTGCCGGCCTGATCCTGGTCGCCGTGATAGTTCTCGAAGTAGGCCCACTGCCGGGGCAGGTTGTAGACGTCGAAGCCCATCACCGCGTCGACGAGGCCGTAGACGGTGAAGTTCTTCCACGACAAGGTGTTGGAGAAGCTGAAGCTGAAGTCCGGCGTGGTCTTCCCGATCGGCAGGAAGGTCTCACCCTTCTCGTTCTGCGCCTTGATCGGAACACCCCAATAGACCGGAGCGCCGCGGATCTCCGGGCCGGTGGTGCCCCAGAGGTCGTCGGAGGTAGAGAGCTGGCCGTCGGGGCCAGCGCCATCCTTCCAGCTCCGGCCCGCGCCGACCCAGACGAGGTAGCCGTCGTCGTTCTTCTGGAACTCGGCGCAGTTCACGCCAGCGGGGAGGTCAGAGCACTTGGTGGCCCAGCGAGTGCCGTAGAAGGTACCGTAGGCCTCGCCCTCGCGGGCGTAGAAGACCTCCTCGAGCCCCTGGTAGGTGGGGTGCCCGAAGCGATACGGCGGGACATCGAGTTTGGTGATCCTCTGCCTGGTCTGGTCGTAGAGGACCCGGGCCGACCAGTGCAGATCCTGCCGGGTGATGATCGGGAAGTCGAGGCTGACCTCCCAGGTCTTGCTGAGGAGAGTACCGGCGTTCATCCAGCGATCCTCGAACCCGGTGTAGGCCGGGAGCGGGACCTGTAGGATCTGGTCGCGGGTCTCGGCGCGCGCGTAGGTCACACCGAGGTTGAACCGATTGAAGGCGACGAGATCGATCCCCGCCTCCTGCTCGATGGTGAACTCGGGCTTGAGATCGCGGTTACCCAGCGACAGAGGTTGAATGACACCGCCGTCACCCACGGCGTAGGTCTCGTACTGAGCCGTGAAGCGAGGACGGCCACCCGCGGTACCGATGGAGTAACGGAGCTTCAGCTCGCTCAGGTAATCCCGCGCGCCGGCGAAGAACGACTCCTGCGATACACGCCAGGCGATAGCGCCGCGGTAGTAGGTATGCCAGCGCTGATCGGCACCGAAGAGTGAGCTACCGTCGCGGCGGATGAGGGCGTCGATGATATAGCGGTCCTTGATGTCCAAGGTCGTCGAGGCGAGATAACCCTCGGCGTTGACCTCTTCGCGGGTCGACCGCGGGATACGCGAATCCTGCGTCAGATAGAGCGAAGGCACACCAAAGGCCCGGAAGTTGGAGCCGTAGCCGTAGAGGTACTCGTTGTAGCTGTGCTCCAGCAGGTATTGGAAGAGGGTCCGGGTGTTGACATCGCCGAACGACCGCCGGACCGTCGCCCGCAGGCTCGCGTTGAGGGCCTCGTTACGCTCATCGTCCAAGATGAGGACACCCTTGTTCGAGGCGGACTCGCGCGCGGTCCGGTAGCCCTTGAAGTAGTAGTCCTCCGTGGCGAAGGCGTATCGGTCGTAGCTGATGTTGGCGTCGAGATCCATCCAGAGGAACGGCGACATCTTCAGGTTGGCGCTCCCCATGAAGCGCTCCCGCTTCCCTTCCCGCTTGCGGTTGAGGAGCTCGTAGATGGGGTTGGCGTTCTCGCCGTTCTTGTCGGGGTTGATGATCAGCTCCCCGTTCTCGTCGCGCGCGAGGAGGTCGACGCCGGCGGGCATACGGGTGAGCGTGAAGAAAGCGGTACCCTGACCACCGGTACCGATCAGCCCTTCGGTCGAGCGGCTGTAGAAGGCGCTCGCCGAAAGCGACATGTTGTCGCGGATACCCTGGTCGAGGTTGATCCGGAAGTTGTTGCGGTTGTAGCCCGGCTGGCCGAGGAGGACGCCGTCCTGCTTCAGGTTGCTGAAGGAGATGTGATAGCGCGTCCCGCTCGCGCGGCCATCGACCGCGAGGTAGTTCTGGTAGAAGTTGCCCGGATCGAAGAACCGCTCCAGGTGGTCATAGGTCTTGCCTGGCCACTTTTGTTCCTGATAGGTGTTCCAGGAGTTGCAGACCGCCGCGCCACCGCAGTACGTCGCCGGGACCTGGCGCGCCGCCATGTCGTTGCCACCATCGAGCCAGTCGAACTCGACAGGGTTACCATCGACGTAGCGCACGAACTTGGTGCCATTGGCGTTGAGCGCGTACGCGTGGTTCTGGGCGATCTTGATCCGGCCCTCGAGGCTGTTAAAGCCGAACTCGGACCGGACCGTGTAGCGGTTGGAGTCGTAGGTCCCGATCGACCCACGCTTGGTCGTGATCTGGACGACGCCGTTGGCGGCCCGGGAGCCGTAGAGCGAGGCGGCCGCCGCGCCCTTGACGACCTCGATGCTCTCGATCGAGTTGGCATCGACGTCCTGCAGGCCGGAGGCGAGGATCACGCCATCGACGATGTAGAGGGGCTCCTGGGAGCGACCGGTAGCGTTGATGCTGGTCGGCCCGCGGAGGAGGATCGCCGGCGCGGCGCCGGGACGGCCGCTCCCCTGAACGACCTGAGCACCCGCGACCTTACCCTGGATGGCGGTACCGGCGCTCACCGACGGGACCGGGAGGTTGCCCGCGCTCACCTTGTCGACGACGAAGGGGAGCTTGGTCTTCTGCGTGGCGCCGCTGATACCGGTGACGACCAGCTCTTCGAGTTGGAGGACCGACTGGGTCAGCCGGAAGACTACGTTGGCGGCACGAGCGGGATCGGCGACCACGGTGGCCTGATCTTCGTCATACCCGATCAACTTCACCTTGAGGAGGTGCTGGCCAGCCGGGACGCCGGTAATAAGGAACCTTCCCTGTGCGTTCGAGATAGTATTAAATTGGGTCCCTTCGATGTACAATTGAGCCCCGGATAGCGGGACCCCGCTGGTAGCGTCCAGTACGGCGCCGGTAATGGTACCCGTCCCTTGAGCGATCGCCTCTCGGGAGCTGACTCCGAGCGCCGCTACCAACGCAGCGACTGCCATGATGTGCGTGTGCTTCGCTCTCGCCAGCCCGCGCAACGCAAGTACTGACTTTACAGATTGCACAATGGCCTCCTGGAGTGAAGGTTTGTGTTAGCTGAGTTCGGGGGACGGGTAGGCTGCCACACCGGTGTACGGCCGTGCAGCCATTCACGACCGCTTACCGGGATGACGGCCCCATTCCCTGAACCCAGCCGATTCCCGGGCACCCCTACCCGGGCAAGAAGTCAGCATATTCGACGAGAAGGCGGTCCGGTTGCGGAGACGGCCGGACGGGCGCCTGGGATCGCAGTGAAACTCCTCGAGCCGGTGATGCGTAATGAGCATGTCGTTACATCATCCGTGAGGGTGCTCAGCTCAGGACAGCGAGTCCCGACTCAGGTTCAGGGTAGCGGAAAGACGCCGATCCGCCCTACGCGCAGAACCGGAACCTATGAGTCGATTGGGTCGTTGTGTTGTATTGGTGTGCCGATACTATACAGTGTGTTATATAAGCTTGGCCGAGAGCGCCGTCAAGATCTTCGTTTTACCGGCGAGATCACAACGGACTCTGCGGCGGCGGTTTGTCGACCGGCTGGAAATGCCCTCCCGCAGCTTCTTGCCGCAGCAGGTAAAAGCCGACCGCTAGCGAACCGATGAAGAGCGCGGTTCTGCCGACCGAGAGTTTTTTCCGTTCCAGCGTGAGGATATGATTGCGCTCGAGCCTGATCTGTTCTCTAGTCCAGGGGAAGGTGCCGCGATCGAGTGTCCTGACGGACTGGAGATCGAGCACGATCTCGTTGTCGTCGACCCGCAAGAGCGAGCCGTTGAGGCCGATGACCCCTGGTCCCAGTTGATTCGAGAGTCCTAGTGCTGCGGTGTCGGAGATGCGGGCCCGGACTTCGGTACCCGGTGCCGGGACAGAAGGACCTACCGGAACGTAAACGTGACAACCGGCCAAGAAGAAGACGAGTGCGGTGCTCAACAGGTAACGCATCGATGACCCCCCTTCGTCGCGAGAGCCGGGTGATCCGTATCGTAGTACGCAGGCGGAACGGCGTCAAGTAGCGTCGCGGCTACCCGGGGAGCAGGTGGAATGGCGGCCCGACCACTGGCGCTCGTGCTTCCGACGGTGCCAGCCCGAGTCGCGACCTGGTCTCCGCCCGCGGTCTGCGGCGAGTGCCCGCGCAGCTGAGCGCGGCCGCCCGGATCTGGTTTTCACATAATACTTTACCCACAGTTTCGGAGCAAGTGGTACTCCCAAGCGCGGTGCCGTCCGCCCCCGTGCCTCGCGCGTGCCGAGCCCCGCAAAGTGGTCTTCTCATACAAAGTCCGGTAGATCGGGGATCGCTCCGGCGGGGTGTACTCCCCTTCCGCTCCAGGCGCCCGGTCGCGGAGCCTCCCCGGGGTGGCGTTCGAGCCGCGCGGTCATTGCATCGTGCTCGATCTAGCGAGGGCGGCGGCGCCGCGGGCGGCGTCTACCGGGTCCATGAGGATGCGGGGGCGGAGAGCATCGGTCGACGGCTCGCCGCCGCGTGTGTGATTCCCGCCGGGATGTTGCGCCTCAGCCATCCGACTTGCGAACTCCTCGTCCAGCACCTTCAACAAGCGGTCTCGCAGCGGGCCGCCGTGGGCGATCAGCCCGCCGGCGAGGGCGATAGTCGGTGGTGATCGCCAGGGTGCGAGGCGGCGGGTGAGCGCGGCGAGGTGGTCGACGAGGTCGCGGGCGGCGGCGGCGGCGATGGTGGCGGCCATGGGGTCGCCATCGTTCGCGGCGGCGAGGGTGAGCGGAGCGAGCGCGGCGAGGTCGCGTTTGGTGGCGCCGGCGCACCAGTGGATCAGTTGGTCGGGCTCGGCGAGTCCAAGGTGCTCCAAGATCTTGGGTAGTAGGGTGGTCGCGGGGCCGCGGCCGTCGTGTGCACGGACGGCCGCCCGCAGTGCCGCCACGCCGATGGCGTAGCCGCTCCCCTCGTCGCCGAGTATGGCGCCCCAACCGCCGACCTGCTCCAGGGCGTCGTGGTTGCGCCCGAGCGCGACCGAGCCGGTGCCGGCGATCAGGAGGATCCCGGGTCCGTCGGCGAAGGCGTCGTGGAAGGCGGCGTCGGCATCGGTGACGACGCGGACGCGTTCCGCTATGGCTTCCCGGTGGAGCGCGGCGGCGATGGCGAGCTGGTCCTCGGGGCGTCCGGCGCCGGCGAGTCCGCAGCAGACGGCGGTGGCCGGCGGCGCGAGCCCGGCGGCGTGGAGCGCGCGGTCCACCAGGTCGGCGAGGGCCGCGGCGCCGGCGGTGGGGTCGGTGCTGCTGACGAGCCCGGCGCCGCCGTGGACGCGGGCGAGTTCCCGCCCCTCCCGGTCGGTGACCACGGCGGTGGTGCGGGTCCCGCCGCCGTCGATTCCCACGAACGTTTCGGTCATCTCTTCAGTTCTCACGGTTCGATCCAGGCAACGGGCTCACCGGGCGCTCTCCGTGCCGGTGGGCTCGGGCGCGCCCGAGTGGGTGTAGGTGACGTCGTCTACGGCGACCGCGGGTGTCCGTCCGCCACCTCGCAGGGCCGCGCTCGCGGTGCCGACGGCGACGGTGATGGCGGAGCCGATCAGCGCGAACCAGAGGGTGTCGACGAAGCGGGGGACCACACCGGTCGTTTGGGCGGCCCAGAGGAGGGTCATGGCGGCGATCGCGGTGCTCATCCCGACGATCGCGTCGCGCTGGTCGGCGTGCTTCGAGACGATCCCGAGGAGGAAGCCGCCAAGGAGGCCGCCGTAGGTGAAGGATGCGATCTGCAGGGCGACGACGACCACGGGGGTCCCGCTGGCGAAGAGCTGGAAGAGGATCGCGCCGCCGATGAGGATCACGGCCCAGAGGATCGTGAAGACCTTCCCGGCGCGCAGGAGGTGGAGCTCGTCGTCCTGGCGGCCGGAGAGGCGGGCGTAGATGTCGTGGGTGGTGGCGGAGGCCAGCGAGTTGAGCGACGACGAGACCGTCGACATCGCGGCGGCGAGGACCGCGGCGATGATGAGCCCGGAGATGCCGGGGGGCAGCCCTTCGATGATGAAGTTGGGGAAGACCTCGTCGGCCGCGCTGAAGACCTTGCCTTCGTAATAGGCGAAGAGGCCGAGTCCGACGGTGAGGAAGAGGGCGAACTGCGCGATGACGAGGACGCCGCTCCCGATGATGGCCTTGCGGGCGTCGGGGAGGCCGCGGGCGGCGAGGAGTCGCTGGATGATGAGGTGGTCGACGCCGTGGGAGGCGAGGGAGAGGAAGGCGCCGCCCACGAGTCCGGTTACGATCCAACGGGGAGCCGAGAAGCCGCCGTCGAGGTGGAAGACCTGGAGGCGCCCGGTTTCGAGCGCGGGGGTCACGATCCCGGACCACCCGCCCGGGACGAGCTGCACGAGCACGTAGAGCGCGGCCGCGCCGCCGAATACGTACAGGACGAACTGGATGACGTCGGTCCAGACGACGGCGCGGAGGCCGCCGAAGTAGGTGTAGACGACGGTGAGCCCGCCGGTCAGGAGGATCGCGACCCAGTAGGGCTGGCCGGTGATGAGGGCGATCGGGATCGCGGCGGCGAAGATACGGACGCTATCGCCGAGGGCGCGGGTCACCATGAAGATGAGGGAGGCGAAGCGCCGGGTCACCTCGCCGAAGCGGCGCTCGAGGAGCGCGTAGGCGGTGGTGAGCTCGCCGCGGAAGTAGCCGGGTAGGAGGAAGATGGCGACGCCGATCCGGCCGATGAGGTAGCCGAGTGCGAGCTGTAGCATCCAGAGCCCGCCGCCGTAGGCGGTGGCGGGGATGCTGATGAAGGTGAGCGCGCTGGTCTCGGTGGCGACGATCGACAGGCAGATCGCCCACCAGGGTAGGCCTCGCCCGGCGAGGAAGTAGTCGCGTGAGTCTTTCTGGCGGCCGCCGAACCAGACCCCGAAGGCGGTGATACCGGCGAGGTAGGCCAGGAGGACGACGGTGTCGAGGGTGGTGAAGTCGCGCATCAGATCTGTTCGGCAGCGGGTTCGGCCGGGAGCGCGGGGGTGGTCTGCGGCCCCGGGTATTCGGGCCAGGCGGCGAGCGCGCTGGTCGGGATGGTGGTGGTCTCGAGGGGTTGGCCGTTCTTGCGGACCACGTAGGCCTCCATGGCGAAGTATTCGGGCAGACCGAGCCGGTCGATGATACGTGCGGTGTTCTGGTTGCGTTCCTCGACGCGCTGCCAGAACTCGCGGTCGTCGATCCCCGGGAACGGGGCTTTGTCCTTCTGGCTCTGGTGCCGGAATATAGCGAGGATCTTACGGTTCAGCTCCTCGCGGGAGAGCGGGACGAGGACGTCGGCCTCGGCGACGGGCCACTCCTGCCAGGCGCCGCGGTAGTACCAGATCTCCGGCGGCTCGCCGCCGTACTGGGCGAGGGCCAGCTCGATCGCCTCCTTGCACATCCGATGCGTCCCATGTGGGTCGGAGAGGTCGCCGGCGACGAAGACGAGGTCGGGCCGGTGCTCTTCGAGGAGGTCGAGGGTGATCTCGACGTCGCGGGGGCCGATCGGATCCTTACGCACCTTCCCGGTCTGGTAGAACGGGAGGTTGAGGAAGCGGGCCTGCTCGGGGCGGAGCCCGAGGGATTCGATGGCGGAGACGGCCTCGGTCTCACGGATGGTGCGCTTGAGCTTCTGCACCGCCTCGATGTCGACCTCGCCGGGTTGCTTGCGCGCGAGGAAGTCCTCGACCTCGGCGATCAGGGCGGCGAGGTTCTTTCCGTCGATCCGGAATTCGTGCGACGTACGGCGGAGGAAGTCGAGGTAACGCCGGACGTCGTGGTCGAAGACGGCGATGTTCCCGGAGGTCTGGTAGGCGACGACGATGTCGTTGTGGTTGAGGTGCAGCTTGTAGAGGATCCCGCCGGCGGAGATGACGTCGTCGTCGGGGTGGGGGGAGAAGACGACGATCCGCTTCGAGTGCGGGAGCTTGCTGCGTCCGCGGATGCGGGAGATCAGGGTGTTGAAGGCCCACCCGTTGAGCGCGCCGGCGGAGCCGTGGCGGGCGATCAGGGCGCTGAGATGGTGTTCGTGGTAGTCGAGGTCGTCCAGCTTGAGGAGCGACTTGCCGGTGACCTCGCTGAGCCAGATGAGGGCGCGCAGCTCGAGGTCTGGGTTCCAGTCGACGGGGCCGAGGACCCAGGGGGTCTTGACGCGGGTGAGCTCCGCGGCGGCGGCGCCGTCGAGGTAGAAGGTGGCGTTGGGGTGCCGCTGGAGGTAGGTCGCGGCGATGGCGGAATCGACGTCGCCTTCGACGGATCGCCGGACGATGGCGGCCTTGTGCTCGCCGGTGGCGATGAGGGCGATCTCGCGGGCTTCGAGGATGGTGGCTACGCCCATCGTTATCGCCTCGATCGGGACGTTGTCCTCGCCGAAGAAGTCCTGGGCGGCAGTACGGCGGGTCATCGAGTCGAGGGCGACGAGGCGAGTCCGGGAAGCGATGCTGGAGCCCGGCTCGTTGAAGCCGATGTGGCCGGTCTGGCCGATCCCGAGGATCTGGAAGTCGATTCCGCCCGCCCTGCGGATCCGCTCTTCGTACTCGCGGCAGTGGACGGGGACCTGCTCGCGGGGGATGTCGCCACGGGGGATGTTGACGTTGGCCGGGTCGATGTTGACGTGGTCGAAGAGGTTCTCGGCCATGAAGCGCCGGAAGCTGTGGATGCTCCCGGGGTCCATGGGATAGTACTCGTCGAGGTTGAAGGTGACGACGTTGGAGAAGTCGAGCCCTTCCTCGCGGTGCATGCGGACTAGTTCGCGATAGATCCCGATCGGGGTCGAGCCGGTGGCGAGCCCCAGGACGGCGGGTTTGCCCGCGGCGTTCCGTTCCCGGATGATCTCGGCGATGCGGCCGGCGATGCGGCGCGCGATCCCCTCGTGCTCGGGGACGACTTCCACTCGAACGCGTTCTATCGATTCCAGGGTCATCGGGTCGCTCCGGTTCCGGGGTCGGCGCGGCGGGGACGGGTGACGTCGACGATCGCCTCCTGCACCGCGTCGTGGATGGCGCGCCGGAGCGGGGCGTGGCGCTGGTTGGCGCGGGTCGGGTTGACGCGGTTGGTCAGGAGGATGACGAAGAGGTCCCGCTCGGGGTCGATCCAGATGCTGGTCCCGGTGAAGCCGGTGTGGCCGAAGGACGATGCGGAGAAGTGCTTGCCGGCGCTCGAGTTGTTGGCGGGGGTGTCCCAGCCGAGGGCGCGGCCGTACGGTGCAACGGGGGTGGTAAAGGCGCGGATCGTCTCGGCGCGTAGGAGCCGGCGGGCCGGGGCGTCGTCTGGATCGCCGGCGCGGCGGTAGGTGCCGCCGTCGAGGAGGAGCTGGGCGAAGCGGGCGAGGTCGCGGGCGGAGGAGAAGAGCCCGGCGTGACCGGCCACGCCGCCGAGCGCGTAGGCGTTCTCGTCGTGGACTACGGCGTGGACGTGGGTCATGCGGTAGACGCGGTCGAGCTCGGTCGGCGCGATGCGGGCGAGGAACTCGGGCTCGCCCGGGGGGTCGGCGCGGGCCGGGAGGGGGGTGGGGGCGACGTCGTCTACCGGGGCGGGCGCCGCCTTGAGCGGTGTCCGGTCCGAGACGGAGCCTATGCGCCAGGTCCGGGGGGTGAAGCCGGTGTCGATCATCCCGAGCGGTTGGAAGACCTTGTCCTCGAGGAATTCGTCCAGCGTCTTGCCGGTGATCCTCTCGATGATCAGCCCTACCAGTATCATGCCGAAGTCGCTGTAGACGACCTTGGAGCCGGGCCGGTACTGGAGTTCGAGGTGGGCGATCTGGTGGAGGAACGCCTCGCGGCCGGCGTATTCGCGCCAGAGCGGGGCGTAGGCCGGGAGCCCGGAGGTATGGAGGAGGAGTTGGCGCACGGTGACGCGTCGTTTGAGGTCGCTCCCGTTCCATTCGGGGAGGTATCGTGCGACCGGCGCGTCGAGGTCGAGGCGGCCCTCTTCGGCGAGGATCATCGCGGCGGTGGTCGTGCCGACGACCTTGGTCAGGGAGGCGAGGTCGTAGATCGAGGAGTCGGTCGCCGGGGCGAAGCCGGGGCGCGGGTCGAGGCGGCCGTAGCCGCGGAGGCGGACGAGCTTGCCGTGGCGGCCGATGGCGAGGGCGGCGCCGGGGATGGCGCCGGTACGGATGGCGTCCTCGATGAGTTGGTCGACCTTGGCCAGGGCGGTAGGATCCATCCCGACCTCGCGGGGGTGGGCGCGGGGGAGGTCGCGGTGGTGGCGCGCAGAGGTTTCGCCAGGCGACGTCGTGGCCGGCGCGGGGCCCGCGGGGGCCGGGACCCCGGTGCTCGGCGACGTCGTCTCGTGGGTGCTGGTCGCGGTCTCGCGCGTGCCGCGGACGATCCCGGCGCCGATGGGGTGGTACGGCGGGATCTCGATCGGGAGGGTCCCCGTGATCGGTGCTCGGCCGAGGATAGCGCGGGCGGCGGCGCGTTGGGCGACCTCCTCGGGGCCCCAGGCGAGGAGGTAACTCCCGACTTCCGGGAACTGCTGGATCAGGTAGGGGTTGCCGAACGAGGTCACGATCGTGGGGCGGTCGCGGTCGAGCGCGGCGATGAACTCGGCGACCTCCGCGGGGATGGCGATGCTCCCCTTCCCCGTGATGACGCGGACGAAGGTGGAGACGAAGACGACGTCGGCCTTGCCAGCCTCGGCGCGGATCGAGTCGAGCCGGGTGGCGGGGGTCGCGGGGTCGATGTAATAGGTCGCGAAAGAGCGGAACGCCGGCGCGAGGGTCTGGTGGAAGGCGCGCCCGGCGAGGGGGTCGGGGTCGGCGGTGTAGGCGATCCCTACCGCGCGGGTGCGCTGCCCGGAGACCGGGACGAGGTGGTCGCGGTCGCGGACGAGGGTGATGGCGCGGGTGGCGACCTCGTCGGCGACGGCGGTGTGGGCGCGGCCGCCGACGCGGCGCGGGACGTCGTCGAGGGAGACGGTGCGTCGTTCGTGCAGGCCGAGCCCGGCCTTGAGGTGGAGGAGCTTACGGACCGAGCGGTCGATGCGGCTCTCGGTGAGCCGGCCGGACTCGACGGCGGCGACGATCGCGTCGAGGGCGCGGGAGAGGTCGGCGGGCATGAGGAGGAGGTCGGCGCCCGCCTCCAGCGCGCGGACCGGGGCCTCGTCCGGGCCGTAGCGGCGCACGATCGCGCCCATATCAAGGGCGTCGCTGACGACGAGGCCGTCGAAGCCGAGCTCGTCTTTGAGGAGCCCGGTCAGGATCCGGGGCGAGAGGGTGGCGGGGACGGTGTCGCCGGCGAGCGCGGGGAAGGTGATGTGCGCGCTCATGACCCCGGCCACGCCGGCGTCGATCGCGGCGCGGAAGGGGACGAGCTCGACCGAGTCGGCGCGGGCGCGGTCGACCGGGATGGTCGGGAGATCGATGTGGGAGTCGATCCCGGTGTCGCCGTGTCCGGGGAAGTGCTTGGCGACGGCGTAGACCCCGTGCTCCTGGAGCCCACGTACGTGCGCGGCGGCGAGCCGGGCGACGCGGTGCGGGTCGGCGCCGTAGCTGCGCGTGTTGATGACGGGGTTGGCCGGGTTATTATTGACGTCCACGACGGGGGCGAGGACCATCCCGATCCCGACGGCGCGGGCCTCGAGCGCCGTGATCCGGCCGAGCTCGTAGGCGAGACGTTCGTCGTCGGCGGCGCCGAGGGCCATGACCGGTGGGAAGCGGGTCCCGCCGCCGTTGCGGAGCCCCCAGGGCAAGACGACGCCGCCATCGAGCCGCTGACCGGGGCCGTGCTCCATGTCGGCGGTGACGAGGATGGGGACGTCGGCGAGCTCCTGCAAGGCATTGATTCGCGCGGCGACCTCGAGGGGCGGTCCGATCGAGATGACCACGCCGCCGATCCCGTGCGTCACGACTAGTTCGCGGAGGCGGTCGTAGGCGTCGGAATCGGAGGCGAGGTAGGCGCCGGAGATCCAGGGGACGAGGAGTTGGGCGGCTTTCTGGCGCAGGGTGAGCCGGGCGAGGGTCTGATCGACCCAGCGGGTGGCGCTCTCGGTCATCGCGGTGGCGCGTTGGGGTATGTCTGGCTCGGCGGTGGCGCCGAGTTGGTTCGCGGGACCGGTCGTGCCGTGCAGGGCGGCGGGGTGTGTGCCGCAGGATGCCGTGGCGAGGGTGACGACCAGACTGGTCGCCGCGGCGATGTGCGTCAGCGCGCGCGCCGGGTGTGGTCGAACCGTCCGGACGGAAGCGGCGCGAACGGAAGTGGTGAAATCCGGTATCATCATGGCCACGGCGGAGTTAGCCACCCTGGAGCGTGTGTCGGAGAGCGTGATATGTCGAATTGTAGTGGAAAGCGGCGGCGCTTGCAATCTGCCGGGGTGAGGGGGTGGGGGTTGAGCTTCGGTCTGGTGCTTTGGGTGGCCGCGGCTTGCGGCGGTGCGGGGGGTGCGGCGGTGCAGAGCGCAGCGGAGTCGCCGCGTCCGATGCCGGAGGATATCCGTGCCGTCGACACGTCGCCCTGGGTGATCGCGAGCGAGTCGCGTCGGGAGGAGGTGCGGACCGGGATCGATGTGCTGGCGGCGAGTGGATTCGAGATCCTGGCCGGGAAGCGGGTGGGGCTGATCACGAACCACACGGGGCGGGACCGGAAGGGGAAGAGCACGATCGACCTGCTCCACGACGCGCCGGGGGCGCAGCTGGTCGCGCTCTTCGGACCGGAGCACGGGATCCGGGGGGAGGCGGAGGCGGGGGAGCGGGTGGCGAGCGGGCGGGATGCGCGGACGGGGCTGCCGATCCACTCGCTGTATGGCGCCACGCGCAAGCCGACGCCGGAGATGTTGGCGGGGCTCGACGTGCTGGTCTTCGACATCCAGGACATTGGGGCGCGCTACTATACCTACGTCTGGACGATGGCGCTGGCGATGCGGGCGGCGGCGGAGGTTGGGTTGGAGTTCGTGGTGCTGGACCGGCCGAATCCGCTGGGTGGAGTGGTGGTGCAGGGCAACGTCCTCGACCCGGCGTACTCGTCGTTCGTGGGGCTCTACCCGGTACCGATGCGACATGGACTGACGGCCGGTGAGCTGGCGCGACTACTGAACGAAGAGCACGGGATCGGCGTGAAGCTGACGGTCGTACCGGTATCGGGGTGGCGCCGCGATCTGTGGTACGACGAGACCGGACTCCCGTGGACGCCACCATCGCCCAATATCCCATCGCTCGAGAGCGCGCTGCACTACCCCGGCACCTGCCTCTTCGAGGGGACGAATCTTTCGGTCGGCCGAGGCACCGACGCGGCATTCCAGCAGATCGGCGCGCCCTGGTTGGATGCAGAAACGCTGGCGACGCGGTTGAACGCCCTGGAGCTCCCGGGCGTCCGCTTCGAGGCCATCGACTTCACCCCCATCGCCCCAGGGGACGGGAAGTTCGGAGGCGAACGGGTCCGAGGCGTACGCTTCATCGCCACCAACCGCGAACGGTACGACCCGACCCGGGCGGCGATCGCGGCGCTCGTCGAGATCCGGCGCCTCCACCCGGATCGTCTCTCGTGGCGGGAGTCGCACTTCGACCGCCTCGCCGGAACGGACCGGCTCCGGCGAGGGATCATCGCAGGCGCGTCCGTCGCGGAACTCACCGCCGGGTGGGACGCCGCGATCCACGAGTTCGAGGAGAAGCGGAGCGCGTATCTGCTCTATCGGTAGCGGTTCTCGGGGGGGGTGCAGGATAGGGCGGTACGCGGGAACTGCGCACCGCCCTTCCCTTTCGACCCCGGATGACCGGGACTCATTTCACCGCATCTGGACGTCGACCCGCTTGATCCGCGGGTTCACCGCCCTAGGGTCTTTCGTGTATCCGGCGGGGACCCGGACCGTGACCGTGTTGGATTCACGGAAGACACGCAGGATCTCGAAGCCCTCGTTGCGCAGCCATTCCAGGTCGTCGTCCCGGATCGCGTCGATGAACTCGATGGTCGCGTAGATCCGCCCGTCGCGCGGAGGGAAGGTGTTCGTCGGGATCACATCCTCCGGCGCCGGGGCATCGGTGGCGGGCCGGTTCGACTGGCACGCCACCAACGTAGTCGCCACGAGCAAGAGACCGAAGACGGCGCGTCTCACCGGAGCTTCTCTTTCTTCTTTGGGAGCGGCTCGAGCTGCGTCGGCGCCCGAACCTTCAACATCGGCGCCGCCCGTACCGGGGCCGCATTCACCGCCGGGGCTCGTTGGACCGGCTGGCCGACCCGGAAGCCAGAGACTTCCATGCCCACGGCGTAGCTGTGGATGACCAGCGCGTCCTTCGTATCGACCCAGCCATCGCCGTCGACGTCACCATACTGCCACGCGCCGCTGGCCGGGAGCCCGATCAGCGCGCGGTAGATCAGGTTGGCGTCCACAACGTTCACCTCGCCGTCCTGGTTGACGTCGCCCCAGCGAATGACGACCTGGTCCGACTTGCCGATGGTCACGTCGAGTGAGACGTTGAGCCCGGACTCGGTGATGTTGGACAAGGCGATCCCACTCGCGATCGAGCCCCCCCCGGCATTGGCGCGGCTGTTCGGGTTCGTGGAATCGTCGAAGCGGGTCTTCCCGCTGGTCCCCGGGAACGGGTCACCGGGGCCTCCGTAGCCGTTGGGGTTGTCGAGCCCCGCCAGACCGTCGGCCTCCTCCAGATCGATCCCCTTGCGGTTGGTATCGTTCTGGATCGTGTTGAGGAGCCTCCCCTGGGCGACCTTCAGGCTGTCGACGTGCCAGATGAGGAGGCCGGTGCCGAGTAGGTGCTTGTCAAAGCCGAGACGCTGGCGGTTCTCCAGGAGGAAGTACTCACCCGTCGCGTTCGGGATATCGATGCGGTACACGCTCCCCGTGGTCTCTGCCGGCTCGACCACGAGCCCTATCGAGTCCTTGCTCACGGTGACGACGGGGATCCACCCCAGCTCCGCCTTCGACCAAGCCGACAGATGGGCCGGAGACGAGGGTTGGTTGGCATGCCCGCCGCCCATGAGCCCCCAGACGCCGATCCCGCCGTTCGCGCTGTTCGTCGCGTAGAGGTCGGGGAGACCGAGGGCGTGGCCGTACTCATGCGCGAAGACACCGATGTCGATCATCTCGGTGCTCCCACATTTCAACGCCGGCTGGATGACGTAGTCGCTGATCCGAACGCCGTCGTTCGTCAGGTACGTCTTTCCGGTCCAGGACTCGAGGGTCCACCGGTGCGACCAGATGTTGCTGGAGGCACTCGAGCACTCGCCACCGGATTCGGCGTGGACGATGGCGATGAAGTCGACATAGCCGTCGCCGTCGCGGTCGTAGACCGAGAAGTCGACCGTGGCGTCGAGCTGGTCGAGCGCCTCGACGATGAGGTCACCGACCTTGGACGTCGCCGGATCGAGGCCCTTGGACAACCCCTCGTAATACGAATCGTCCTCGCTGACGCGTACCCAGTCGTAGACGGACCCGGTCAGATGGAAGAGCCCGCGCGAGACCTCGTCGTAGTAGGTGGTCAGCGTGAGACCGGTCGCGCCGTAGAGTCGTTCCTGCAGGTCGGCGGCGGGATACGGCGCTGTAGATGTGTTGGCGTACAGGACCAGTATCACGGGGACCCGGAAGGTCCCGGTGAGGGCGGCGCCGTAGGCGGCCGCCTGCCGGGGCGCCATCCGGGCGACCTGGATCCCCCGCGCCGCGAGGTTGGCGCGAGCGGTGCGAACGGACTGCAGTTCGCGCTTCCAAGCGCGCCGGAACTCGAAGACGTTGGGATCGCGCGCGAGGCGTTCCATGACCTGCCGAGGCGGGGTCGCGCCGTGGCGGCGGCCAGCCTCGAGGATGTCCTGCGCCGGCGCGGCAGAGGCGATGCAGACCGCGCCGAGGAGCGAAAGCAGGAGCGAGCGAATCGTCGTGTCGTGGTTCATGGCTCGATCCTCACTGAAGTGCCGACCGCATCGACGGCAGAGACGAGGCGGTTGAACGTCCGGGCGGAAACGAGGTCTTCGAGACCGAGCTCGATCCGGTGCGTCCCCGTTGCCCCGGGCTTGACCACGAGATCGAACTGCAGGAAATCTCCGCGCGTCAGATCGTTCCTCGGCCGGCTGATGACGAAGACGAGCAGGTCACCTGCCGATGTGATCCCCGCGTTGACGAGGTCGTCTCCGTCGTACCTGATCCCACTGGCGAGCTGGAACACGCTGGAATTCCAGGTCAACACCCCGATGATGGCGCCCCACGCCTCGGGCGCGAGCGCCGCGAGCTCGGCCGTGATGGTGACGGTAATGGTGTCCCCGGGCGACGCGGTGGCGTCCGAGACGAGCATGAAGGTCCGCCCGGGCCTCGGCGTAGCGGAGCGATCGACCGTTGCGGTGACGCGGAGCGTATCGGTTAGCCCTTCGGCGGTGATGGCGAGCACTTGCGTGTCGAGGTTGGAACCGATCGTCCAGCGGGTCCGAGCCGTCCCATCGGCCAGGGTCTGCATGCTGGACGTCGAGACCGAGCCGTTCCCCTGCGTGATGGTGAAGGTGACGCGCACGCCCTCCAAGGCGCCGCCGAGGGCGTCGACGACACGCACGACGATATCCTCGCGGAGCTCGAAGCCGGCGTAGGTGGTCTGGCCGTCGCCGGAGATGAGCTCGATGGCGGCAGGAGGGAGCGGCTTGGCCGTGGCTGTGAAGGTGGCCAGCAGGACGCCGGTGGCGGCTTCCCTGACTTGGAGCGTCTGCGTCCCTATGACGGTCCCCAGGGTCCACGTAGTCGACGCGCGGCCGGCGTCGTCCGTCGTGGCGTTCGGCGCGGAGCCCCCATGGCTCGCCTCGAAGGTGAGTTCGCGCCCGGCGACGGGGGAGCCGCCGGCGTCGCGGAGCTCGACCCCGATCGGCACCGGGAGCGACGAGCCGATCTCTCCGATCTGCGCGTCACCATCGACCTTGACCGTGCTCGCGACGCGCTGCTGAACGGTGACCGAGACGGAGTCGCTCACCTTTCCGGCGGTAGCGCGCACGTAGGCCGAGCCGTTGCCGATCGCGGTGACCAACCCGTTGCCATCCACGGTGACGACGGCGGTGTCGGACGACGACCAGTCGACGGAGACGGAGACCGCCTTGGAAGAACCGCTCACCGCCTTGACCGAGAGCTGGAGGGTATCGCCTAGGCTGGTCAGCGTCACGGGAGTGGAGAAAGAGATGGAAATCTCTCTCACTTCCTCGGGGCCGACGACTTTGTCGCTGCACGCCGCCATGACGACGCCGACGACCACGAGCAACGCTCCGACGCGCGCTCGCAGCGACTCACGAAACCGTGGCAGGTTGTGCATAGAGGATCTGGAATCGTGATTTGCGAATGGGCGCGGCGCGAAACGAAGGGACTACCCCCGGCGCGGCGCGCCGTTGGACAGCAAGAAAATAAAGACTAGCATCCCGCGAATGCAATGATCTCGTTCCGCGCCAGCGATCGGCGAGGCGGGGAATTCGATCGCGGGTGCGGCGCGGATCCCGACGGCAGGGTCGGAAGCTCGGGGAGGGGGCGCCCCCCCGCTACCATTCCAATCGCGCCGCGGTCGGCGAGGCTGGGACCTGCCGCGAGCCGGCGACCTGGACGGGGAGTACGGCTGCGGCGCACGGCTGACGATCGTCCCCGTCTCCAGATGGCGGTGCTAGCGGTGGTGCGGCAGAAGTATCTGCTGTGACTTATCGCGAATCGCGTGACCCGTCCACATCGACTCCTCCATATCCGCGGTGACGTTGGGCGATGGGCGCGCCGGAGACATCAACGCCGTCCCCACCGAGTGTACGGCCGGAAGCTGCTACGGTAGCGTGGTCTGCGGTACTCGCCGAGGTCGCGCGGCGCCGTCGGGATGCCGTGTCCCCGCCGATAGCCGTAGCGCCTCATCCTGCCACGCAGCCTCACATACTCCGCGCCGTACTCCGCCTCGCCGAGGGGTCTGGTGAAGCCGATCAGACCGCTGAAGCGGGGGCGGTGATAGATGGTCCGTTCCGAGTACTCGTAGCTGTAAGGCGATCCGCCGCTGTAGCGGCCGTATCGCTCCGAGAAGTCGCGCATCCCCATGCGCGCCCTCACTTCGCTGACCGCGCCGCTCGGGCGGTACTCGCCGAAGTCATCGTCGTAGCCGCCGCTCCAACCCACACGGGGATAGGGCAGGTAACGGCCGGCGCCGGTCGTGGGCCGCGCCGCGGGGGCGCTTTCCGGCGCGCGGTAGCGCTCGGTCATGGGGTCGTACATACGGGCGGGGAATGCCGCTCTGTAGCTCCGCCAGCGACTCTGGGGGCGGGTGGGGTAGCGACTCCGCTGGCGATCGTATAGCTCGTCGTAGGGCGGCATCTCTCGTACTCCGGTCATGGGGTTGCGGGGTGGTGGCGGTGCAAGTCCCGCGCCGGTCGCGGATGCCGTACGCAGTACGCCCTCCCTACCGATCCACGCCAGTCATTCCAACAATGAAGGCAACGAGGCGCCACGCGCGACCGGATGTATCAGCACCCCCTCGTGCGGGAGTCTGATCTCGACCGGGCGGTCCCTGACCGCGCGCCGGAACCCCTTCCCCTTCAGGATTCGCTCGAGATAGAGCCACTTGAGGATGACCATGCAGGAGGCGAGCGTCGGGACGGCGACCACGACGGCGATCACCCCCAGGAGGTGGGCCATGATCAGGACGCTGAGGAGGGTCAGCACCGGAGGGAGATGGACCTGGTGCTCCATGACCATCGGTGAGATGACGTTGGTCTCGACGATATGGATGCCTATGCCGAGGAGGATGACTGCGAGTATCTCGAAGATCCCCGCGCTGCCGACGAGGAAGAGTACGGGCAAGGCGAGGGAGAGTAGTGTGCCGAAGACCGGAACGATCGAGACCGCGCCGGTGAAGACGCCGAAGGCGAGGGCGTATGGCACGCCGAGGAGGTGTAGCCCGACGGAGAAGAGGATCCCCAGCGTGAACATCATGATCACCTGGCCCACTATCCAGGCCTTGAGCGTACGGGAGAGGTCGGCCAGGAGGTTGCGGGCGAGCTGGTGGTGGACCGGGGGGAGGAGGGCGATGAGCCCCTCGCGGTAGAGCCCGGGTCGGAGCGCGATGTAGATCGACATGGTCACGACCCCGATCACCTGGATGAGGAGGCCTACGCCGTCGAAGAGATACGGCACGGCGTCCCGGAAGTAGCGCCCTACCTCCGGGAGTATGCTACCGAGGTAGCTCTCGCCGGCTTCGAGGGGTCCTAGGAGGTGCGCCACTACCGGGGAGCGCTCCGAGAGTTGGCGGAGCTGGGCGTCCCAGATCTCCAGCTGGCCGGGAAGGATGAGCCAGAGCTCGTGGACCTGTCTCACAACGGGTGGTACGACGAGGAGTCCGATCCCGGCGACGGCGAGGATGGTGACCGCGACGGCACAGATGAGGCCGAGGCGTCTGGGGATGCCGAACCAGTGTTGTAGCCTGTCGGTGATCGCACCGAGGTAAAGCGAGCCGAGGACGGCGAGGAACAACAAAAGCAAGATCTCCGCGACGCTGTAGAGGAAGAGGAGCAGCAGCATCGCGGAGATCGAACCTGCGAGAACGCGGAAGGTCTTGCGTCTCACTCCTACCTCAACCGTCTTCCTCCAGGATGGCGTCCTTGACCTCTTCGACGTGCGCGGGGCGGAGCCGCTTGGTATCGTCGGCGGACGCCGGTAACAGCCCCATCTTCTGCTTGAGCGCGATCAACCGCTGGTCGACGGAATCGGAGCCCTCGAGCCGAGCGAACTCCTTCTCGAGGGTATCGCCGCTGAGGGTATCGGTGACCTCTGCGGCGGCGAGGGCGCGGCGCTCGGTGTCTTCGATCTTTTCAGCCATCCGGTCGAAGACCTCGAAGGCGGAGCGGTCGGAGAGGCCGGCAATGGTTTCGTGGATACGACGCTGAGCCTGGGCGCGCTTGTGCTTGGCGACGAGGAGGTTCCGCTTCCTCTTGGCCTCCTCGATCTTCTCGTTGAGCTGGCGGAGCGCTTCCTTGAGCTTCTCGGTCTCTGCGGCCTGGCGGCGCCAGGTGGCCTCGAGCATGGCGGCGCGTTCGGCGTGCTCCTGGTGCCGGACGAGGGCCTGCTTGGCGAGGTCGTCGCGGCCCTCGCGGACGGCGAGCATGGCGCGGTTCTCCCAGTCGGCGGCCTGGCGCTTCTCGTCGTCGACCTGGGCGCGCAGCTTACGCTCGTCGGCGATCGCTACGGCGACCTCTTGCTTGGCCTTGGCGAGTTGGCCGCGCATGTCCTCGAGGATCTGCGTGAGAATCTTCTCCGGATTCTCCGCGCGGGAGATGGCATCCGTGACGTTGGACCGGAAGAGCATGGACAGCTTCTGGAAGATCCCCATTTCACCTCACCCTCGTGAGCGGCCAGGATTATTTCGGCCGGTTCCGCCGGTTTGCAGGCAATCGCAAAGAATGTGCTTTGGGACAATACGCTACAATGGTGGGGAATGTTTCAGCAAGGGTGGTTGGGTTGTTCTGGTTCACGACGTGTGGACCGTGGTCGGCAGTGCTGCGGCGGTTGCTGCCGCGAAACCGGGCTACGGCTGGCAACACCGCGGCGGAGGTGGTGTTTCACGCGGCGTGGACTATGGCTGCCAGCGCTGCGGCGGGGGTGGATCGCTTCCGCGAGCGAGAGAAACTCGCTCCCCCCTTCCCCGCCACCCGCCGCCCCGCGTCCCATCCCCCTGCCACCGCCTACCGCCTCCGTCCCCGCCGTCGCCACCCTCGGCCTACCCCTGCTCGGACAGTCTCTCGCTCGCTCCAGCGATCCACCCCAGCGCCTCCGCTCTTGGTTGGGGAGAGATCGTTGGACTAATACCGAATGCGCTGGCTCGGGCGGCGCTCCGGCGGGGTATTGAACTGGCGTATTCGGTATGAGAGGCCAGGTCCGGACCTCACCTCAACCCACGGGCTCCAACCGGAGTATATCGGCGAGGAACCGGCCGGTGTGGGACAGCGGGTTGGCGGCCACCTCCTCGGGGGTGCCGGCGGCTACGATCGTGCCGCCGCCACGCCCGCCCTCCGGGCCCAGGTCGACGATCCAGTCCGCGGTCTTGATGACGTCCAGGTTGTGCTCGATGACGACGACGGTGTTACCGCGATCGACGAGGCGGTGGAGGACGTCGAGGAGCATCCTGACGTCCTCGAAGTGGAGGCCGGTCGTCGGCTCGTCGAGGATGTAGAGGGTACGGCCGGTGTCGCGGCGGGAGAGCTCCGTGGCGAGCTTGACGCGTTGCGCCTCGCCGCCGGAGAGCGTGGTCGCGGACTGGCCGAGGTGGATGTAGCCGAGCCCTACGTCGGAGAGGGTCTGGAGGCGGTGGCGCAGCGACGGGACCTGGTCGAAGAAGTCGAGCGCCTCGTCGACGGTCATCTCCAGGACGTCGGCGATCGTCTTCCCCTTGTAGTAGACCTCCAGGGTCTCGCGGTTGTAGCGCTTGCCGCGGCAGAGGTCGCAGGGGACGTAGACGTCGGGGAGGAAGTGCATCTCGATCTTGACGAGGCCGTCCCCCTGGCAGGCCTCGCAGCGCCCACCCTTCACGTTGAAGGAGAAGCGGCCGGGGTTGTACCCGCGGAGCTTCGATTCCGGGAGCTCGGCGAAGAGCTGCCGGATAGGGGTGAAGAGCCCGGTGTAGGTCGCCGGGTTGGAACGCGGGGTCCTGCCGATCGGCGACTGGTCGACGTTGATGACCTTGTCGAGGTGCTCGAGCCCTTCGATCCGGTCGTGCGCGCCTGGGATGGTACGGGCGCGGTGGAAGTGCCGGGCGAGGGCCTGGTAGAGGATGTCGTTGATGAGGGTGCTCTTCCCCGAGCCGCTCACCCCGGTGACGCAGGTCAGGGTCCCGAGGGGGACGGCGAGGTCGATCCCGCGGAGGTTGTGCTGCCGGGCGTTGCGGACGACGAGGTGCTGGCCCGTACCGGGTCGTCTGACCGGTGGGATCGAGATCTCGCGGTCGCCGCGGAGGTAGGCGGCGGTGAGGGAGCGCTCACTCTTGAGTACCTCCTCCAGGGTCCCCTCGGCCACGATCTCGCCGCCGTGGCGCCCCGCGCCGGGGCCGAGGTCGATGATGTGGTCGGCGGCCATGATCGTGTCCTGGTCGTGCTCGACGACGATCACGGTGTTGCCGAGGTCGCGGAGCTGGCGCAGCGTGGCGAGGAGTCGCTCGTTGTCGCGCTGGTGGAGCCCGATCGAGGGTTCGTCGAGGATGTAGAGGACGCCGACGAGCCGGCTCCCGATCTGCGTGGCTAGCCGGATCCGCTGCGCCTCGCCGCCGGAGAGGGTCTCGGCGCTGCGGCCGAGAGTAAGGTAGTCGAGCCCGACGTTGACCAGGAACTGGAGCCGCTCCCGGACCTCCTTCAGGATCGGGCCGGCGATCTCGGCAGGTAGTATCGTGCCGTCCTCGCCCGTGGCCTCGCCGCTCCCGGTGAGGCGAAGCGAGCCGAAGAAGTCGAGGGCCTCGGCGACGCTCAACTCGACGACGTCGCCTAGCGAACGACCGGCGATGGTGACCGCCAGGCTTTCGGGGCGCAGCCGGGTGCCGTTACAGGCGGCGCACGGGAGGGTGCTCATGTACTCCAGGAGCTGTTCCCGGACGGTGTCCGACGTGGTCTCCTCGTACCGACGCATGACGTTGGCGAGGATCCCCTCCCAGGGCTCGCTGTAGTAGCCGGAGGTGCCGCCGGTGCGATAGGGGAAGCGGATCTTGGTCTTCCCCGAGCCGTAGAGGAGCGCGTGCCGGACCGACTCCGGGAGCTCGCCCCAGGGGGTGTTCAGGTCGAAGCCGTAGTGTTCGGCGAGCCCGGGGAGTACCGAGCGGCGGAGGTGGCCGGCGGGTTCGCCCCAGGGGAGGATCACCCCTTCGAGGATCGAGATGATCGGGTTGCCGATGACGAGCTCCGGGCTGACCTCGCGGCGCGTGCCTAGCCCGCTGCAGGCGGGGCAGGCGCCGTAGGGGGAGTTGAAGGAGAACTGCCGCGGCTCGAGCTCCTCCATGCTGGTGCCGCAGTGGGCGCAGGCGTAGTGCTCGCTGAAGAGGTGGCTCTTCGGGTCGCCCTCGCCGTGCAGGATCACCTCGACGATGCCGTTGGCGGCGCGGAGCGCGGTCTCGATCGAGTCGGCCAGGCGCGAACGGTCCTCCTCACGGACGACCAACCGGTCGACGATCACGGCGACGTCGTGGTTCTCGTAACGATTCAGCTTCGGCGGCGACTCCAGGTCGTAGACCTCCCCGTCGACACGTACGCGGATGAAACCATTGCCGCGGAGCTCTTCGAAGAGCTCGCGGAACTCGCCTTTGCGGCCGCGGATCAGGGGGGCGAGGATCTCGATGCGGCTCCCCACGGGCCAGCCGAGGACCTGATCGACTATCTGCGTGGCCGACTGGCGGTGGACCGGCCTGCCGCAGTCGGGGCAATGCGGGGTCCCGCAGCGGGCCCAGAGAAGACGGAGATAGTCGTAGATCTCGGTGACGGTCCCGACGGTCGAGCGCGGGTTCCGGCCGGTGGTCTTCTGCTCGATCGAGATGGCGGGGGAGAGCCCTTCAATGACGTCGACGTCCGGCTTCTCCATGATCCCGAGGAACTGCCGGGCGTAGGCGGAGAGGGACTCGACGTAGCGACGCTGGCCTTCGGCGTAGATCGTGTCGAAGGCGAGCGACGACTTCCCAGAGCCCGAGAGACCGGTGATGACTACCAGCCGGTCGCGAGGGATCTCGACATCGATATTCTTCAGGTTGTGCTCGCGGGCGCCGCGGACAACCAGCTTCTCATCTCGCATAACCCTGGAAGATGCCAAGAGATACACCGCCAGTCAAGGTGACCGGAGGCGAGACCCGCGAGGAGGTCTGGCGGTAGTGACCGGGGATTTTACCCCGTCGTGGGGCTGCGGTTCATCGGGGATGGTGTTCGGAATCGGGGGTAGAGGCGGGGCGGACATAGCACAAAGTACCAGAACCGTCCGTCACGGGAGGGGTAACTCCATGTCTGTAAATACGTTACCAATCCGAATCCGCAGCATTGGGGTCATATTGGCGGTCGATAGGGAGTTCTAGCCGTGGCAGGGGGCGGGGAGCGCGGATTCTATGTATCGAGTCGATGGAGTCGAGTGTGGATCGCCGTGCCGGCGGTCGCACGATGCGCTGATGGAGGCGAGATCTAGATGTTCGGTGGTTCGAGCCGAGGATGGTTGGCGTGGATCGGTGGGATAGTGCGCCCATTCCGCGGGGCGATCCTGGCGGTGCTGGGGTTGACGGTGGTGGGGGCGATGGTGCAGGCGATGGAACCGCTGGTCTTGAAGTATCTCTTC
>Ga0180215_1001107_pt1 | contig 30692 bp, 28 predicted proteins | sample eDN3rd37CBELigBY_FD_128871 | JGI IMG/M metagenome (GOLD analysis project Ga0180215, IMG submission 128871) | Enriched backyard soil microbial communities from Emeryville, California, USA - eDNA 3rd pass 37_C BE-Lig BY (version 2) (version 2) | ecosystem: Environmental > Terrestrial > Soil >...
CGACCCAGACCGCTCTATCGTGCGGTGGCATGATCGTGCGGGACGCCATCGGGATCGGCGTGGCCACGGGCACCTACGGCGTCTCGTTCGGGGCGATCGCGGTCGCCGCCGGGCTCTCCGTGCCGCAGGCCTGCGCGCTCTCGCTGCTGATGTTCACCGGCGCGTCGCAGTTCGCGTTCGTCGGCCTGATCGGCAGCGGCGCCCCCGCGGCGATCGCGACCGCGCTGCTGCTCGGCGCCCGCAACGCGCTCTACGGGCTGCGGCTGGCCCCGTTCCTGCGGCCGCGCCCGCTCGCCGCCCACTTCGTGATCGACGAGAGCGCCGCGATGGCCGTGCGCGACAACGCCGAGGACACGCGGCTCGGCTTCTGGGCCACCGGCCTCGCCGTCTTCGTCTGCTGGAACCTCGCGACCCTGCTCGGCGCCTTGGGCGGCGCCGCCCTGTCGGACCCGCGCGTGTTCGGGCTCGACGCGGCCGCCCCGGCCGGTTTCCTCGCGCTGCTCGCGCCCCGGCTGCGCGAGCGCGAGCCGCAGGCGATCGCGGCGCTGGCCGCGGTCGCGGCCCTGATCGCGCTGTCGCTCGTGCCGGCCGGCGTGCCCGTCCTGATCGCCGCGGGAGTGGCGGTGGCCGCCGCCCTGGCCCGGGGCGGAAAGCGCGGCGAGGGTGAGGCGCGGGCGCCGCGCGCGGGCGGCGACGCCGCGGGGGCGGACCGCCGGGGCGGCGAGGCGCCGCGCGCGGGCGGCGACGCGGCGGGCGCGGGGGCGGCGGCCTGATGTCGTGGACCCCGATCCTGATCGCGGCCGCGGGCTGCTACGCGCTCAAGCTCGCGGGCCTCTCCGTGCCGGAGCGGCTGCTCGAGGGCGTGCGCGTCCGGCGCGTCGCCACCCTGCTGCCGGTGGCGCTGCTCGCCGCGCTGATCGCCACCCAGACCTTCGACGGCGGCGTCGACGCCCGCGCGGCGGGCCTGGCCGCCGCCGCGCTCGCCGTCCTCGCCCGCGCGCCGTTCCTGGCCGTGGTCGCGATCGCCGCGGCCACGACCGCGCTGTTGCGCCTGCTCACCTAGACGCCGGCCACGAACGCCGACACGCGCGCGAAGTACTCGTCGCGGTGCGCGCGCTCGTCGTGGATGCTGTGGCCCGCCCGCTCCAGCCGGTCGACCTGCACGCCCGGGTGCGTCTCCGCCAGTCGCTCCTCGTCGCCGCGCGCGAACGCGGGCTGCTCGCCCGCCGCCAGCACGCGCACCGGCACCGGGACGGGCGTCGAGACGTCCGCGCCCGCCAGCAGCTCGCCCGAGATCACGGTGTCGAGCACGGAGGCGTCGAGGTGCAGCAGCGAGTACGCGCGCGCGGCCAGCGCGTCCTGCGTCTGCAGCGGCCCGTCGGGCTCGGCGGCGAGCTGGGCCGCCGCGACGTCCACGGACACGCCGGTCGCCTGCCATTCGGTCGCGAGCGCTTGCAGCTGCCGGAAGTGCTCGGTCGAGTACGCGTCGCCGTCGAAGTACAGCGGCGGGTCCTCCAGGAACGCGCCGCCCACCAGCTCGGGCACGCGCTGGGCGGCCGACCAGGCCGCTACGCCCCCGAGCGAGTGGCCGACGAGGATCGCCGGGCCGACGGTCCGCAACAAACCCAGCACGTCCTCGACGTAGTCCTCGAGCAGGTACGCGCCCGGGGTGCGCTGGGCGGTGCCGTGCCCGCGGAAGTCCGGTCGCAGCACGGGATGTCCGGCAACTGACGAAGGCAGCCAATCGTACGTCGCGCGGCTGCCGGCGACGCCGTGGAGGAAGATGACGGGGAGATCGGCCACTCCCGCAACATATCCGAGGCGGCACAATGGACGCATGCGCTTCGTCGTGCCTGCGCTCGCGGCGCTGCTGGTGGTCGTCGCGGTTGCCCTCGCCCAGGACCCGGAGCCGCCGCCGGCCCCGGAGCCGGCGCCGACGCCGACGGCCACCGCGACGCCGCCCCCCGTCGAGACCCCCGCCCCGACGGTCAGACCGGCCGTTCCGCCCGACTTCGCCGCGATCCAGTGGCGCCGCTCTCGCGCGCTCGGCAGCCACGCCGACCGGGGCCGCCTGCGCCGCGGCGTCCAGTTGCCCGAGCTGGGGGAGGACTTCTTCACCTGGGACCCGATCCACGACCGCATCCCCAACCGCGGCTGGCGCCGCTGGGGCACCGACCGCCTGATCCGCAAGGTGCTGAAGGTCCTGCACGAGTTCCGGACCGAGAACGACAGCGCGCAGCGCGTCGGGATCATGGACCTCTCGCGCCCGAAGGGCGGCGAGTTCGGCCGCCGCTTCGGCGGCCTCGGCCACGCCTCGCACCAGAACGGGCTCGACATCGACATCCTCTATCCGCGCAAGGACGGGACCGAGCGCCGGCCGGTCAAGCCGTCACAGGTCGACCGCAAGCTCGCCCAGGACCTCGTCGACCGCTTCGTCGACGCGGGCGCGATCAAGGTGTTCGTCGGCCCGCGGCTGAACCTCAGGGGCCCGCGCAAGGTCGTCGTGCCGCTGATCTACCACGACGACCACATGCACGTGCGGTTCAGGTGATCTCGTAGAGCTCGGCGACGACCGTGTTCTTGGGCAGCGGGATCGTCGAGTAGCCGCCGATCTTGCGCACCTCCGGCGAGCCGCCGAGCGCGGCCCGCCACTCGCGCGTGCGCTGGCGCACGGCGCGGCTCCACGGCGCCTGCGACAGCCGGTCGGGCTCGAGCGGGGTGACGAGCAGGACGCGCTGGCCCGGGCGCATGCGCCGGAGCACCGGCAGCAGCTGGCGGGTCGCGGTGCCCGCCTGCAGCCGCTCCAGGCCGTCGCGCCAGTCCGTCTGGCGCGGGTCGCTCACGGGCCCCATCGGCGTCCGGTACTCGACGCCCTCGGGCAGGTAGCGGTACAGCGCCGGCACCTGCTCGGGCTGGGTGGAGATCACGAGGTCGCCCGGCCGGATCGCGGGCGCGATCCCCGTCGAGACCGTCCGCACGTTGGACTTGATCGGGGGCGGCCCGCTCATCACCCACACGACCGCGACGCCGGCCAGCGCCACGAACGTCCAGCGCCTGCCGCGCGCGACCACGGACGCGAGCGCGAGCAGCAGCGGCCCCATCACCACCGCCAGGTAGCGCGTCGCCCACGCCGGCTCGACCTGCGAGACCAGCCACGCGAGCGCCGCCGTCCCGGCGCCGATCGCGGCCAGCGCGGCGACCGCGCGGTCCAGCGGCGGCCGCGTGCGCAGCGCGAAGAAGACCGCGAGCGCCAGCAGCGGCAGCGCGACGTAGCCGAACAAGGACCCCGGCACGCCCAGCAGCAGGGCGGGCGACGGGCGCTCCGCCCACGGCGCCGCGGTGTTCGCGGCCTGGAAGAGCACGCTCGGCAGCCACGGCGCGTACAGCAGGGCCAGCACGACCGCGAGCCGGACGCCGTCGGCGCCGCCGACGTGCCCGCGCCGCCACAGCACGAGCCAGACCACGGCCATCGCGGCGACCAGGAAGATGCCCCAGGTGTGCGTGTACAGCAGCAGCCCCAGCCAGACCCCGAGCCACACGACGTGCGCGCGCCGCCCGCGCACGAACGCCAGCGCGAAACTCGCCGACGCGAGGATCGACAGCAGCACGACCAGCGAGTACATGCGCGTCTCCTGCGCGTAGTACGTCAGGAACGGGCTGCCGGCCGCGCCCGCGGCCGCCAGCACGCCCGCGCGGCGGTCGAAGACCGCGCTGCCGGCCCAGAACGCGGCCGGGATCGCCAGCAGCGCGAACAGCAGCGACAGCGCCCGCGTCGCCGCCTCGCCGGCGCCGAAGAGCTCCATCCAGCCGTGCAGCACCACGTAGTACAGCGGCGGGTTGCCGTCCTGGGACAGGATCCCGGGGATCTCGGCCAGGTCGTGGGAGGCGATCCCGACCGCGATCCCCTCGTCGATCCAGTAGCCCGACTGCAGCGTGCCCACGCGCAGCGCCAGCGAGGCCAGCATCAGCATCGCCAACAGCAGCGCCGGGTGGACAGTCCGGGACATCACCTCGCATTCTCGCGCGCCCCGGACGCGGCGGCCGGCCGCCTAACGGGTTTCAACCGTGCGGTGCCAGACCGTCTGCTGCGCGAACGGGATCTCGATGCCCTCGCGCTCGAACGCCACCTTCAGCCGCTGGCGCAGCTCGCGCGAGACGCGGTACTGCTCGGACGGGCGCGTCTTGACCACGAGCCGCAGCGTGACGCCGTTCGCGCCCAGCGCCTCGACGCCCCACACCTCGGGCTCGTCGAGCACGTCCGGGTCGCTGGAGGCGACCTCGTGCGCGACCTTGGCGATCACCGCCTTGGCGTGCTCGATGTCGGTGCTGTAGGCGACCTCGACGTCGATCAGCGCGCGCGACCAGTGCTGGGACTGGTTGCCGACGCGGCGGATCTCGCCGTTCGGGACGTGCCAGACCGTGCCGTCCACCGCGCGCAGCCGCGTCGTGCGCAGCGAGACGGCCTCGACGGTGCCCGAGGTCTCGTTGTCGAGGTTGACGATGTCGCCGACCCCGAACTGGTCCTCGATCAGGATGAAGATGCCCGAGAGGAAGTCCCGCACCAGCGTCTGCGAGCCGAAGCCGAGCGCGACGCCGACGATCCCGGCGCCGGCCAGCAGCGGGCCGAGGTTGATCCCGACCTCGCCCAGGATCATGAACCCGGCGACGAGGTAGATCACGACCGTCACCAGCGAGCGCAGCACGGACGCGAGCGCCTCGATCCGCTGCTCCGCGCGCAGCGAGTGCTCGGTCGTGCGCAACAGCGCCTCGGGCGTCGCGGCCCGCAGCGAACCGAGCCGCTCCTGCACGGCGCCGGACTGCAGCGTCCGCAGCGCGCGCTTCATCCCGCGCCGGGCGATGCGGTTGACGACGACCGCCAGCAGCAGGATCAGCGCGATCTTGATCGGCTTGCCGATCACGAAATCGGCCGCGTCCGCGAGCGTGTCGTTACCCGTCCAGTCGAGCACGTTCCGGCAGAACCAGCCCGGCTCCTCGCCACAGACCTGGCGGACACGCTCCGCGGAGACGGCCGCGAACAAGGGCGTCTCGAGCATGCCCACTCAAGCTAGCGGGTCACAATGCGGGCGATGCTGAACGCCCGCTGGGTCTCCGAGCGGCGGATCGAGTGCGTTCCGAAGCGCGCCACGCTGCACACCGAGCTCGGCTCGTGGCCGCTGGAGCGCGGGGTCGTGCCGGACGACGTGCCCGTGCGCGAGGCGCTCACGGGGCGCCTGCGCGTGGACGAGCAGCCCGTGCAGCTCGCGGGCGTGCTCGACGAGCTCTACGCCACCGACGCGCGACTCGGGCCGGCGTGGGAGGACGGGCGGCCGTCGCTGGCGCTGTGGGCGCCGACGGCGCGCGACGTCGTCCTGCTGCTGCGGGACGAGCGCGTCGCCATGGCCCGGGGTGACGACGGCGTCTGGCGCGTCACGGGCGAGCCGTCCTGGCGCGACGCCGAGTACGCCTTCGAGGTCACGGTCTTCGCGCCCGCGGTCGATGCGGTCGTGCGCAACGTCGTCACCGACCCGTACTCCGTGACGTTGACGCTCAACTCCGAGCGCTCCGTGCTGGCCCAGCTCCCGCCGCCGGCGGACTGGCCCAAGCCGCCGCCGATCCGGTTCTGCGACGCCGCGATCTACGAGCTGCACGTCCGCGACTTCTCGATCGGCGACGCGACCGTGCCGCCCGAGCACCGCGGGACCTACCTGGCGTTCACGCACGACTCGGCCGGGATGCGGCACCTGCGCGCGCTGGCCGAGGCGGGGATGACGACCGTCCACCTGTTGCCCTGCAACGACATCGCCACGATCGAGGAGGACCGCGCGCGCCAACGCGACCCGGGCGAGTTGTCCGCGTTCCCTCCCGACTCGGAGGAGCAGCAGCGCCGGATCGGCGAGGTGCGCCACGCGGACGGTTACAACTGGGGCTACGACCCGCTGCACTACCTCGCACCCGAGGGCTCCTACGCCGTCGCGGACCGGGTCGCCGAGTTCCGCGCGATGGTGGCGGCGCTGAACGCGATCGGGCTGCGGGTCGTGCTCGACGTCGTGTTCAACCACACGTTCGCGCACGGGCAGCACCCGCACTCGATCCTCGACCGGATCGTCCCGGGCTACTACCACCGGCTCTCGCCCACGGGCGAGGTCTACGACTCGACGTGCTGCGCGAACACCGCGACCGAGCACCGGATGATGGAGCGGCTGATGCTCGACGCGCTCGAGCACTGGGCGCGCGCCTACCGGGTCGACGGCTTCCGCTTCGACCTCATGGGCCACCACACGAAGGCCAACCTGCTGGCCGCGCGCGAGCGCCTCGGCCCCGAGCTGCACCTGTACGGGGAGGGGTGGAGCTTCGGCGAGGTCGCCGGCGACGCGCTGTTCGTGGCCGCCTCGCAGCGCAACCTGGCCGGCACGGGGATCGGCACGTTCAACGACGTCCTGCGCGACGCGGTCCGCGGCGGCTCCCCGCACGACCCCGACCCGACGATCCAGGGCTGGGCGACCGGCGACCCGCGCGATCAGGCGCTGGTCGAGCTCGGCCTGGCCGGCCATCTGCAGCCCGGCGGCTATGCGGCCGCGCCCGAGGACGCGATCGCCTACGTCGACGCGCACGACAACGAGACGCTGTTCGACGCGCTCCAGCTCAAGCTGCCCCGCGAGACCACCATGGACGACCGCGTGCGCATGAACACGCTCGCGCTGGCCACGGTCACGTTCAGCCAGAGCCCGTGCTTCTGGCACGCCGGGACCGAGCTGCTGCGCTCCAAGTCGCTGGACCGCAACTCCTACGATTCCGGCGACTGGTTCAACCGGATCGACTGGACGGGCGCCGAGACGACGTGGGGCTCGGGGCTGCCGCCCGCGTGGGACAACGAGCCGTTCTGGCCCTACATGCGGCCGCTGCTCGCCGACCCGGCGCTCAAGCCGCGGCCCGAGCACATCCGGACCGCGCGCGAGCGGGCGCTCGAGCTGCTGCGGATCCGCTCCTCGTCGCCGCTGTTCGGGCTCGGCGACGCGGACGCGATCCGGCGCCTGGTGCGCTTCGCCGACGCGGGCCCGGGCGTGATCGTGATGGTGCTCGCGGACGAGCTCGTGGTCGTGCTGAACGCGCGCGCCGAGCCCGTGTCGCACGCGGTCGACGCGCGCGAGCGGGTGCTGCACCCGGCGCACGCGGAGCGCGAGGCGAGCTGGGCCGACGGCGCCTTCACCGTCCCCCCGCGCACGGTCGCCGTGTTCCTGCCGTCACAATAGGCCTGGATGAGCGGGGAGTCCCACTCGATCTTCGTGGTCCAGCAGACGTTCCGGACGGTGCGCCGCGGCTACGACCCCGACGAGGTCGACCGCCATCTGGAGCTCGTGGCCGAGATGTTCCGCTCCAGCCGCGACGTGCAGCTGCGGCGCGACCTCGAGCGCCGCGCGGCCGAGCTCGAGCGTGAGGCCGAGGCGGCCAAGCTGGAGGCCGAGGCGACGCTCGAAGGCGCGCGCGTCCGCGCGGCGGCGGACGTCGCCAAGGGCGAGGCGGCGCTGGCCGAGGCGCGCGAGGAGGCGGCGCGGATCGTCGCCGCGGCGCGCGAGGAGGGCGCGCAGGCGGGGCGCGCCGAGGCGGCCCGGATCGTCGCCGAGGCCGAGGAGCAGGCGCGGCGGGCGCGCGAGCGCGCCGACGGCGCCGAGGCCGAGCGCGACGCGATCCTGGCCGACGCGCGGGCCGCGCTGGGCCGGGCGCGGGCGGAGGCCGACGCCGAGCGGGAGCGGCTGCTCGAGGCTGCGCGGGGCGAGCGCGAGGCGCTGCTGGCCGACGCGCGCGAGCTGCACGAGACCGCGGCCGCCGAGCGCGAGGAGCTGCTCGCGGGGGCGCGGGCGGAGCGCGAGGCCGCAGGCGCCGAGCGCGCTCGGATCGCCGCCGAGGCGAAGGTCGAAGCGGACCGGATCGTGGCCGAGGCGCGCGCCGACGCCGCGCGGCGCGTGGAGGCCGCGCGCGAGGAGGCGGAGCGGCTGCTCGTCGCGGCTCGCGAGGAGGTCGCGGCGATGCGCGCCGACGCCGGCGCGCTGGTCGCGAGCGCGCGCGAGGCGGTCGAGGCCGCCCGCGGCGAGCGCGCCGCGATCCTCGCCGAGCACCACCGCGACGCGGCCCGCGAGCGCGACGCGCTGATCGCCGAGGCCGAGCGCGAGGCGGCCGCGCACGCCGAGCGCCTGCGCGAGCGCGCCGAGGAGGAGCTCGAGGTCTACGTCGCGCGGCGCCGCCGCGAGGCCGACCGGCTGGCCGAGGCCGCGCGCCGCGAGCGTTTCCGGTGATCGAGCGGCCGGTGCTGCGCGGCGAGCGCGTCACGCTGCGCCCGCTCATGCGCCGCTACGAGCGGGGCGCGGACGGCACGTTCCACGACGGGCTGCCGATGGACCGCCTGGCCGACGAGTTCGTCGACGGCTGACGCAGCAGCGCGACGGCGGCCAGCGGGAACACCAGCACCGACAGCAGGCCGGCGCCGACGAGCGCCGCGGCGGTCGCGGCGTCGAGCATCCCCAGCTCGGTCCCGATCGCCGTCGCGGTGACGATGAACGGCAGCGAGGTCGCCTGCAGCAGCGCGGCGGCCGCCGTGCGGCGGGCGTCGAGCCGGTACAGCAGCGCCGGCGCCCCGCGGACGGCGAGCAGCGCGAGCGCGAACAGCGGCACCAGCGCGACGTTGCCGAGCAGCGCGTCGAGGTCGAAGCGCACGCCGCTCGAAACGAAGAAGACGGGGATGAAGACGCCGAAGCCGATCGCCTCGAGCTTGCGGCGGAACGCGGGGTGGGTCATCGCCTCGTCGCGGTCGACGAGCTTGAGCGCCGCGCCCGCGATGAAGGCGCCCAGGATCGCCTCCAGCCCGAGCTGCGTGGAGACGGCGGCGAAGGCCACGAGCAGCAGCACGGCGCCGCGCACGCGGATCTGGGCGGTCGTGTCCTGCAGGCGCAGCAGCACGGCGCTGACGCGCCGCTCGGTGCCTCTGACCGCGAGCACGACCGCGCCCGCGAGCGCGATCAGCAGCGCCACGAGCAGCAGCGTCGCCCCGGCGCCGCTCTCGCCGGAGAAGAAGATCGAGAGCAGGATGATCGCGCCGAAGTCGGCGATGCTGCCGGCGGCGATCACGAGCGGCCCGAGGGTCCCGGCGCTCTCGCCGGCGTCCTTGAGCACGGGGATGATCACGCCCAGCGAGGTCGCCGAGAGCACGATCGCGATCAGCAGCGGGTGGCCGGCGGCCGCGCCGACGAGCAGGCCGAGCGCGAGCGAGAGCGCGAAGCCCGCGCCGGTGAGCTTGAGCGCGTGGCCGCGCAGGCGGTCCAGGTCGATCTCCAGCCCGGCCAGGAACAGCAGGAACGCCAGCCCGAGGATGGAGACGACCTCGAGCGTCGCGTCGAGCTCGACGAGCCCCAGCACGGACGGGCCGATCACGATCCCCGCGACCAGCTCGAGCACGACCGCGGGCAGCCGCACGCGCGGCGCCAGGCCGAGCGCGAGCGGGGCCAGGAACGCGACCGCCGCCACGATCAGGAGCGCGTCGAAGGAAGGCATGGCGTAATGGTCGGCCGGGTCGCCGGGACGTTACGGACGAGATGAGCGAAGTGATGCGCTGCCGGGAGCTGGTCGAGCTGCTCACCGAGTGCCTCGACGGCGCGCTGTCCGCGCGCGACCGGGAGCGGCTGCGCGCCCACCTGCGCACGTGCGCCGGCTGCCGCGAGTACGTCGCGCAGTTCCGCCGCACGATCGACCTCATCGGGCTCACCGACTGACACTCATCAAACTCGCATTTTGTCCTGCGAGGATGGTTCGGTCGTCTCTCCTGTCGCCCCTCATCGCAGGAGACGAGCGCCGATCGGATCCCTCCGCCGGCGGGCCGCGTCCCCCTCTCCGGCGGCCCGCCGGAAGGCGTCCGTCATGCTCAGACGCATCCGCGTCCCGCTCGACTGCTCCCTTCCCGCCGAACGCGTCCTGCTCGCGCTGCGCGACGAGCCGTGGCCGTTCGCGCTCACCGGCCGCTGGGCCGGCGGCGGCGCGATCGTCGGCTGCGCCCCCGTCCGGCTGCTGCGCGCGGACGACGATCCGTTCCTGGCGCTCGAGGACCTGCCGCCCGCGCGCGGCGAATGCGAGGTCGGCGGCGGCTGGTTCGGCTGGCTCGGCTACGGCCTCGGCGCCCGCGTCGAGGCCCTGCCCCCGCGCCCACCGCGCCCTGACCCGCTGCCGGACGCCCACCTCGCCTTCTACGACCACGTGCTGCGCCAGGACCCCGAGGGGAGATGGTGGTTCGAGGCGCTGGACGACTCGGGGGCCGCGCGGCTCGCGCACCTGCGCGCGCTGCTCGCCGCCGCGCCCGAGCCGGCGGCGCCGGCGGCGACCACGTTCGCGCTGCGGGCGCCCGGGGCGGCCGGCCACGTGGCGGCGGTTGCCACGTGCGTCGAGCGGATCGCGGCCGGCGAGATCTTCCAGGCCAACCTCTGCCTGCGGCTCGACGCGGACTACGAGGGCGGCGTCGCCGAGCTGTTCGCGCACGCCGCGCCGCGGCTCAAGCCCGCGTACGGGGCGTGCTTCGTCACGCCCTACGGCGGCGTCGCCAGCCTTTCGCCCGAGCTCTTCCTGCGCCGCCGCGGCACGCACGTGACGACCGGGCCGATCAAGGGCACGGCGCCGAGCGACCCGGCCAGGCTGCACGGGTCGGCGAAGGACCGCGCGGAGCACGTGATGATCGTCGACCTCATGCGCAACGACCTCGGGCGGGTCGCGCGCTACGGCAGCGTGCGCGCGCCCGAGGAGCCGTCCGCGCAGCCGCACGCGGGGGTGTGGCACCTGGTCTCCGACGTCACGGCCGAGCTCGCGCCCGGCAACGGCGACGCCGCGCTGCTGCGGGCAGCGTTCCCGCCCGGGTCGGTCACGGGCGCGCCGAAGGTGCAGGCGCTGCACGTGATCTCGCAGCTCGAGGCCACGGGCCGCGAGGTCTACACGGGCGCGATCGGCTACGCGAGCCCGCACGCCGGGCTGGAGCTCAACGTCGCGATCCGCACGTTCGAGGCCAAGGACGGCCGCCTGTGGCTCGGCGCCGGGGGCGGAATCGTGGCTGACTCTGACCCTCAACTTGAGCTTGAGGAATGCCTCGTGAAGGCGCGTCCGCTGATCGCCGCGATCGGTGGGCGGCTCGAACCGCCGGGCCCGGTGACCCGCACGACCACCGACCTGCCCGCGCAGCGCCGCCCCGACCCGGCGCAGGGCGTCTTCGAGACGCTGCTGATCCGCGACGGGCAGCCCGTGAACCTCGATGCCCACCTCGAGCGGCTCGCCCGCAGCGTCAGGACCCTCTACGGCGAGACGCTTCCGCCGATCGAGCTCCCGGCGCGGGACGGCGCCGTCCGCATCGACTACGTCCCGGGCCGGCCGCCGACCGTCACCTGGCGCCCGCTCACCCAGCGCGAGTTGCCCATCGTGCTCACGCCGCACGTCCTGCCCGGCGGCCTCGGCGAGCACAAGCTGCGCGACCGCGCGCTGCTCGACGCGCTCGCCGCCAACGGCACGACCCCGCTGCTGCTCGACGCCGACGGCACGCTGCTCGAAGCCGCCTGGGCCGCGGTCCTCGTCCGCCGCGACGGCTGCCTCTACACCCCGAAGGAGGACGGCCGCATCCTGCCCAGCACGTCGCGCCCGCCCGCCATCCAGGCCGATCTCAAGCTCCAGCCCGGCGACGAGCTGCTGCTCAGCTCGTCGCTCGCGGGCCTCGTGCCGGCCGTACTCGCGGGTACCAGCCCGGCACCTGCGCCCGGTAGGCCTCGTACTCCGAGCCGAACCGCCGCCTGAGCGCCGGCTCCTCGTAGCACCGCACGAACGCGTAGAAGATCACCATCAGCGCCCCGGCGTAGACCCACAGCACGTCCTGGCCGAGCAGCAGCGCCTGCCCCATCACGCACGCCACCACCGCGACGTACATCGGGTTGCGGATCCAGCGGTAGAGCCCGCCGATCACCAGCCGCGCCGTCGGCGCGACCGGCGCCGGCGTCCCCAGCCCTTCGCGCACGAAGCGCGCGAACGCGTGCAGCAGCACCAGCCCGCCCGCCGCCACCAGCGCCGCCCCCGCGACGCGGGACGCGACGCCCGCCGGCGCGGCCGACCAGCCGGTCAGCCACCACGGGACGACACCGGCGACCACACCGGGGGCCAAGGCGAAGAACAGCGAGCTTCCGGCGGCGGCGGTTCGGATGCGCATGCCTACACGGTCTCGAGGAACCCCGTGACGTTACGCAGGCGGCCGTCGGAGTCCACGGTCGCGAAGTCGACGCCGCGCGCGACCTCGCCGCCGTCGCCCACGAGCTTCCAGGCGAAGCGGACGACGTCGTTGTGCGCGTCGGGCCCGAACGCCAGCTCGAACCGGTGCCCGGGGAACTGCGCCTGCGCCGCGCCGATCATCGCCGCGATCCCGTCCACGCCCGAGCCCGACATCAGCGGATCGACGTAGGAGCCGTCCTCGGTGAACGTCCGCGCCACGAGCTCGCGCCGGCGCTCCTCGTCGGCCTCGTTCCAGGAGGCGATGTAGCTGTCAACGGTGGATGCGATGTTCGTCATGGCCGGGTACGCTCGCACCACGACGTAATCGCTTCAATTACCTGGGACGTAACGACACCCGCCCCGCCACGCGAGTGTCGAGAAACCCACCGCTCAGGTAAGGAACTCGACGCTCGCGTGGCGTGCCTGCGCGAACCCCGCCCCGGCTCGCCCGTCTGGCACGCTTCACGACGCGAATGACCGTCGGCCCCCTCCTCCGCACCTGGCGCACGAAGCGCCGCCTGAGCCAGCTCGACCTCGCGCTCGACGCCGGCGTCTCCACCCGTCACCTGAGCTTCGTCGAGACGGGCCGCAGCCGCCCGAGCCAGCAGATGATCCTGCACCTCGCCGAGCGGCTCGACATCCCGCTGCGCGAGCGCAACCGGCTGCTGCTCGCCGCGGGCTACGCGCCCGTCTACTCGCAGCGGCCGGTCGAGGAGCTCGGCCCGGTCAAGGACGCGCTCGACCAGCTGCTGCGCGGCCACGAGCCGTTCCCGGCGATCGTCGTCGACCGCGGCTGGAACGTCGTCGCCGCCAACCGCGCGATCCCGATGCTGACCGCCGGCGCCGCCCCGCACCTGCTCGAGCCGCCGGTCAACGCGCTGCGGCTCACGCTGCACCCCGAGGGCATGGCCCCGCGGATCGTCAACCTCGGCCAGTGGCGCGCGCACCTGCTGCGCGACCTCCAGGTCCAGGCGCAGAGCGACGACGACCTCAAGGCCCTGCTCGAGGAGCTCGAGGGCTACCCGGGCCCCGCCGGCGAACCCGGCGAGCACGAGGTCTTCGTCCCGCTCAAGATCCGCGGCCCACAGGAGGTGACGCTCACGTTCCTGAGCACCCGGACGAGCTTCAACACCGCGCTCGACGTGACCGTGTCCGAGCTCGCGATCGAGTCCTTCTTCCCCGCCGACGAGACGACCGCGAAGGCGGTTCAGGACGCGTCGAGGTGACGCTCGAGCAGGTCGAGCCGATCCGCCCAATAGCGCCGGTAGGGCGCCAGCCAGCGGTCGACCTCGGCCAGCGGCGCGGGATCGAGCCCGTACCAGCGCCGCTGGGCGTCGACGCGCACGCGGACGAGCCCGGCCTCGCGCAGGACGCGCAGGTGCTTGGAGACCCCGGGTTGCGAGAGCCCGAGGTCCTCGACGAGCTCGCCCACGAGGTGCTCGCGCTCGCGCAGCAGGTCGAGGATGCGCCTGCGGCTGGGATCGGTCAGGACGTCGAAGACCTCCACGACCCCCAGTATGACCGCTAAGGCATATTCGTCTCGCCGGTGATCAGCCGCGTCCCGCGCCCGTGCGTGAGGAAGCTGAAGGCCCAGCGCATCAGCACCAGCAGCCGGTTCTGGAACCCGATCAGGTAGAAGAGGTGGATCGCGAGCCAGAGCACCCAGGCGACGAAGCCGCCGACGCGGATCCGCGGCGGCAGGTCCGCGACCGCCCGCGCGCGCCCGATCGTCGCCAGGTTGCCCTTGTCCTTGTACTTGAACGGCCCGAGCTCGCGCCCCGCCAGCCGCGCCCGCACGCGCTTGGCCGCGTAGCGCCCCATCTGCATCGCCACCGGCGCCACGCCTGGCAGCGGGTCGGCGTCGCGGACCTGCACCATGTCGCCGATCGCCAGCACCTCGGGATGCCCCGGGAGCGTGAGGTCCGGTTCGACCAGGATCCGCCCGACCGCGTCGGTCTCGGCGCCGGACGCGCGCGCGAGCTCGCCGGCCAGGCTCGACGCCAGCACGCCCGCGGCCCAGATGACCGTCGCCGAGCGCACGTGCTCGGCCTTGCCGCCGCTCTCGATCGTCACCCCGTCGGCGTCGATGCCGGTCACCAGGTGATCGACCATCGGCGTCACGCCCAGGCTCTCGAGCGACTTCGTCGCCCGCTTGGAGAGCTTGGGCGGGAACGAGGCCAGCACACGGTCGCCGGCCTCCAACAGCAGCACGCGGGTCTCGGTCGTGTCGATGTTGCGGAAGTCGCGCCGGGTGTCGCGCGCGATCTCGGCGATCTGGCCCGCCATCTCGACCCCTGTTGGCCCGGCGCCGACGACCACGAACGTCAGCTCGCGCCGGCGCTCCTCCTCGTTGTCGGCGGCCTCGGCGGCCTCGAACGCGCGCAGGATCTGCGCCCGGATGTGCAGCGCGCCCTCGAGCGTCTTGAGCTCGGCGGCGTGCTCCTGCCACTCCGGGTGGCCGAAGTAGTTGTACTTCGACCCCGAGGCCACGATCAGCGTGTCGTAGCCGAGCCGCTCGTCGCCCGCGGGCGTGCGCACCGACAGCTCGTGCTCGTCGAGCTCGAAGCCCGTCACCTCACCCAGCAGCACTTTGACGTTGCGCACGCCGCGGAAGATCGCCCGCAGCGGGTAGCAGACCTCGCCGGCCGCCAGCGCGCCCGTCGCCACCTGGTAGGCCAAGGGCTGGAACAGGTGGAAGTTGCGACGGTCGACGAGCGTGATGTCGACGTCGGCCCGCTTGAGATGCAGGGCGGCCTGGAGACCCCCGAAGCCGCCGCCCACGATCACGACACGATGCATGGGCATGAGACTATGTGCTCAGACCACGAGGGGAGGACGGAAAGAGATGTCATTCGGCATTGCCATTCTGCGTGCGGTTGTCGGCGGCCTGTTCATCGGTCACGGGCTGCAGAAGCTGGCCGGCAAGTTCGGCGGCTTCGGGCTCGAGGGCACGGGCGGCTGGATGGAGTCGGTCGGGATGCGGCCGGGCAAGGTCCACGCCGCGCTCGCCGGAGCGGCCGAGACGGGCGGCGGCGCGCTGCTGGTCGCGGGCGCGGCCACGCCGGTGGCGGCGAGCGCGCTCACCGGCTCGATGACCGTCGCGATCGCCAAGGTCCACGGCGCCAACGGCGTCTGGTCGCAGAACGGCGGCTACGAGTTCCCGCTCACGATGATCGCCGCGGCGTTCGCCATCACGGCCTCCGGGCCGGGCGCGCTGTCGGTCGACCGCCGGATCTGGGGCACGCCGTGGGCGCTGGCCGCGCTGGGCGCCGGGATCGCCGGCGGCTTCGCCGCGATGGAGTACTCCAACCGCCAGCCCGAGCCGGAGCCCGCCCCCGAGCCGGCGCCGGAGCCGGAGACCGCGTCAGCGAATTGACCGCCGGCTGAGCTCGAGCGCCTGCGCCGCGTTGCTACGGGTCACGAAGTTCGGGCCCGTGGAGACCACGTCGCCCTGCGCGGGCATGATCCCGTAGCGCGCGCGCAGCGCGAGCATCTCGATCGGCATGTAGCCCTGCAGGTAGGGCTGCTGGTCGACGGCGAAGTCGATCCGGCCGGCCTGCACGGCCTCGATCACGTCGGGGCCGAGGTCGAACGTGGCGACCTTGACGTCGGTGCGTTCGAGCCCTTCGGCGGCGGCCAGGCCGCCGGGCCCGTTGGTGGCCACGACCGCGTCGACGCCGCGCGCGCCCGCGGCGCCCGCGATCCGGGCCGGCAGGCCGGGCGCGTCGTCGTCGATCGGCAGCACGGTGGAGGTGCCGCCGGCCTCGCGCAGCGCGCGCTCGATCCCGGCGCAGCGCGCGTCGACGCCGACGTTGTCGGTCTCGTGGTTGAGGCACATCACCTTGCGGGCGCCCGCGGCGACGAGCCGGCGGCCCGTCTCCAGCCCGGCGCGGTCCTCGACCTGGCCGACGTGGGCGAGGACGCCGAGCTCGCGGAAGCTGTCGCTGCCCGAGTTGATGGAGATGACGGGAACGCCCGCCTTGACCGCGCGCCGGATCGCGGGCGCGAGGCCCTTCGACGGCAGCGAGACGACCAGGCCGTCCGGGTTGGTCGCGACCGCGTCGTCGATCATCTCGCTCATCCGCTCGACGCTGAAGACGTCCGGCGCCTGGTAGTCGACGAGCACGTCCAGCCGCCGCGCGGCGGCGTCGACGCCGTTGCGGATGATCGCCCAGAACTTGCTCGACGCCGGGCCGTGGGTGACGACCGCGATGCGCACGGCGTCGTCGGGCGCGGGCGCGCCCGCGACGGGCGGGTTGTCCGAGCCGGAGACCTGCACGGCGGGCTCGCGGACGACGGTCTTGCCGCCGCAGCCGGCCAGCACCAGCACCACGAGCAGCAGCAGTCGTCTCACGTGGGAATCCTCGCGCATACGCGGGTGCCGCCGCCCACCGGGCTGTCGATCTCGAGCGTGCCGCCGACGGTCGCGACCCGGTCCTCGAGCCCGCGCAGGCCGCCGCCCGCGTCGGGGTCGACGCCGCCGACGCCGTCGTCGGCCACCAGCACCACGAGGTCGTCGTCGTCGCGGTAGACCTCGACGCGCGCGCTCGTGGCCTCGGCGTAGCGGGCGACGTTCGTGAGCGCCTCGGCGACCAGGAAGTACGCGGCGGCCTCGATCGGCGCCGGCAGCCGCTCCTCGATCTCGACGCGGGTCTCGACCGGGACCGTGCTGCGGTCGGCCAGCGACGCGATCGCGGGCGCCAGGCCGCGGTCGGTGAGGATCGCCGGGTGGATGCCGCGCGCGAGCTCGCGCAGCTCGGAGAGCGCGGACGCGAGCCGTTCGGAGAGGTCGTCGATCGCGGGGTCCTTCAGCCGCGCCTTGAGCACGCGCAGCTCCAGCGCGAGCGCGACGAGCTGCTGCTGCGCGCCGTCATGGAGGTCGCGCTCGATCCGCCGCCGCGCGGCGTCGCCGGCCTCCAGGATGCGCTGGCGCGAGGCCCGCAGCTCCTCCACGCGCGCCTGCGCCTCCGCGCGCAAGCGTTCGTTCTCCAGCGCCAGCGAGGATCCTGTCGCGGCCGCCTCGACCAGCTCGGGCGTGGTGTCCAGCGACGCGTCGTGGATGATCGCGGCGACGCGCCGGCCGTCGCGGTCGACGGCCGTCCAGGCGCGGCCGGAGCCCGGCTCGGGCAGCTCGACGGGGTGACCCTGCTCGTCGACGAAGCGCTCGCGGTCCGGCAGCCAGTAGGCGACGGAGACCGTGCGGTCGCCGAGGCTCTCGGCCAGCATCTCGCGCACAGGGCCGCCCGCGGGGACGCGCGGCGCCAGCACGGCCTGCATGAACACGCTCAGGACCCGGTAGAGCATCTCCAGCGTGGCGATCGTCAGCGCCGCCGCCGGGATCGCCATCAGGCACAGGATCACGCCCAGCAGCGGGCCGAGCGCCCACGGGCCGACGTACTCGATCTCGCCCGCGCCCGCGATCCCGCCGATCCCCAGCTCGAGCACCACCGCGAGCGCGAGCACCGGCGCGAGCGCCACGACCACGAGCGCCACGAACAGCACCGGCCGCAGCGACAGCAGCGCCGCCATCCGCCACAGCGAGCGGTCCGACAGCAGCTCCAGCGACTGGCGGAACCAGCTGCCGCTCGTGCGCGGGCGGCCCGGGATCGGCGGCACCTGGGTGCCCAGCCAGCGGTTGGACGCGCGCCGGTCCCAGCGCACGAGCCGCCGGCAGACGCCCGCGGCGGCGATCAGCAGCGGCAGGCCGATCCCGACCAGGCTCAGCGCGGCGCCCGCGATCAGGAACAGCACCGCGGGGACCCCGAGCAGCGTCACCGGCAGCGTGACGAGCACGTACATGACCGCGTGGCCCGCGCGCGTGAGCCGGCGGTCGAGCTCGAGCGCCTCGATCACGAGCGGCCCTCCACGGACACGCGACCCGAGGTGCTGAGCGCCTGCACGCGGTAGGGCGCGTCGGCGCTGGGCGTGATGCCGCGCACGTGCTCCTCGCCGTCCGAGCTCTCCACGTCGATGTCGTAGGGGCCGGACGGCAGCACGGCGGTGATCGCGCCCGAGGACGAGCGCAGCGACAGGCTCGGCGGCGCGCAGGACGCGTCGAGCTCGATCGCGCCGCTGTCGGCGCGCGCGTCGAGCGAGTTGCCGCAGTAGCCCGTGATCTCGATCGAGCCACGCGTGGTCGTGATCCGCGCCGAGCCGCGGTAGTCGCGGAAGCGCACGTTGCCGCCGGTCGTGCGCAGGTCGAGCATCACGTTGTCGGGCACGATCACGCGGTAGCTGACCGAGCACGGCCCGAGCAGCGTGAACGGGCAGCGCGAGCGGACGCGGAAGACGCCGTCGCCGACCGCCCGTTCCGTGCGCACGTTGTGGCCGAAGGAGTAGCGCTCGGTCCGGCGCACCTGGACGGCGTCGCGCTGCCCGCCGCCGACGACCGTGATGTCGCCGTTGCCGAGGTCGAACGCGAGGCCGCTCAGCTCGCCCGTGACGGGGAAGGTGACGAGCCGCTCGCGCGTCGAGGCCAAGGCCCCGACCGCGAGCGCGACCGCCCCACCCACCACGAGGAGGGCCGAGATCGCCACGACACGGCCCCACGGCGACAGGCGCATGCGGGCGAGCTTACCTCCGTACCGGACGGTCCTGGCCGTTTGGCCAGGACCGGCGGGTTCAGGCGAACCGCAGGCGCGAGCGGCCGTGCGAGCGACGGCCGTTGGCGACGCGGCGCAGCTGGCGCGCGCGCCGGCCGAGCAGCAGCACGGCATCGGCGGACGGGCGCAGCGGGTCGGCGACGTGGTGGCCGTCGGTCATGGAGTACGCGGCCCACAGCTCGTCGCCGACCTCGGCGAGCAGGACCTGGCCCTTCGGGACCGGGCTGGAGTCGAGCTCGGCCAGCCGCTTGACCGCCGGGGCGTCGTCGTGGCGGGCCTCGCGGATCCGCAGCGGGGCCTTCGTGGTGGGGATCTGCTTGCGACGGGTGACGGACATGGGTGCATCTTCGTGCTGAGACGGGGCCCCGGCATCGGGCGGATGGAGCGGCTTCGGGGTCCGCACCCCTTACGATCGGAGGCCATGATCGCCGTCGTCACCGGGGCCGGCTCGGGCATCGGCCGCGCCGCCGCAAAGGCCCTGCTCAGCGACGGGTGGAGCGTCGTCGCCGCGGGCCGGCGCGAAGCGCCGCTAAGGGAGACCCTTACGGGTGCGGACGGCCTGGCCGTACCCACCGACGTCACCGACCCGGACTCGGTCGCCGCGCTCTTCGAGGCGGCCCGCGAGCGCTATGGCCGCGTCGACCTGCTGTTCAACAACGCCGGGCTGAACCTGACGGCGCCGGTGGCCGAGGTCACGCTCGAGGACTGGCGGCGCGTCGTGGACACCAACCTCACCGGCGCGTTCCTGTGCGCGCAGGCCGCGTTCCGGATGATGGCGGCCCAGCACCCGCGCGGCGGGCGGATCATCAACAACGGGTCGCTGTCGGCGTACGTGCCGCGCCCGTTCGCGATCGCCTACAACGCCACCAAGCACGCCGTCACCGGGCTCACGAAGTCGCTCTCGCTCGAGGGCCGGGCGTACGACATCGCCTGCGGCCAGCTCGACATCGGCAACGCCGCCACCGAGATGACCGAGCGCATGAGCGAGGGGGTCGCGCAGGCCGACGGCTCGCTCGCCGCCGAGCCACGCATGGACGTCGAGCACGCGGGCCGCGCGGTCGCGCACATGGCCTCGCTGCCGTTGGACGCCAACGTGCAGTTCATGACCGTGATGGCGACCAAGATGCCGTACATCGGCCGGGGTTGAGAAACCCTTGGCGCCGCCGCCAAGGTGGTGCCAATCCGGCCCCAATCGGGGCGGGTGAGAGTGCGCGGCGCGGCGGACGGTTCGCCGCCTCTCTCCCCCCACGAAAGGAACCGCAATGGCCCACGCCCGGTCTTGGATGACCGTGCCCGCGCTGGCTGCAGGCGCGCTGCTGCTCGCCTCCGCGCCCGCGCTCGCCGCCGAGAAGGCGGTGATCTACGACGTCGCGCAGGAAGGGATGACGGCCGAGGAAGGCCAGAAGCTGGCCGACGCCTACGGCATCCCGAACTCGCTCGCGCCCAACGGCGCGTTCTCCTACACGGACAAGGCGTTCGGCGCCGTCCCGCACAAGCCGGCGGGTGAGGCGCGCGAGGACGAGTCGGGCCGCAAGGTCACGCCGCAGGCGCTCGACATCCCCGCGCTGGAGTCCCTCAAGCCGCTGTCCGAGCGCGAGGCGCTGCGCCGCGCGGCCGACCTGCCCCGGCTCGCCGGCCTGGAGGGCGACTTCGCGGCCACGCCGCGCGTCTCGCACACCGAGCTGACCACGAGCGACCGCGAGGGCAAGCCGACCGCCCGCTACAAGCTCGACACGTCGGTCTCCTACGACCTCACGCTCGGCGGGCTGCCGGTCACGGGCCAGGGCGCCAAGCTGCGCATGACGCTCGCGCCCGACGGCAGCGTCACCCAGATCTCGAGCTTCATCCGCAAGCTCAAGCCGGGCAAGACGGTCGAGCTGCTGCCGGCGTCCGAGGCCGAGGAGGCGTGCGCCGCGCTGTACGGCAAGGACGTCCGCCAGGCGGCGCCGACGCTCGGCTACCTGCTGCCCGAGCTCGGCTCCGTGCGGCAGATCTTCCCGGTCTACACCTGCAACCCGGTCGGCGGCGAGGGCGCGCAGGCGCACCGCCACGTGCCGGCCGTCCAGGGCGCCGGCCCGCAGGCGACGTTCAAGGCCTCGCTGCGCGGCGGGATCGTGACCGCGGCCAGCAGCGTGGAAGGCGGCACCGCGCCCTACAGCTACCAGTGGTCCTCGTCCTCGACCGTGCTCGAGAAGAACACGGGCCCGTCGGTCGAGTACCAGCGCGCCCCGCGTGACGGCAAGCTCACGGGCGAGGCGCTGACGCTCGAGGTCACCGACGCCAACGGCCTGACGGCCACGGCCACCGCGACCTTCGCCGGCGACGGCACGGTCTCGGCCACCTCCACGCCGGGCGGCGGCGGCTTCGGCAAGCTGGCGATCGGCCCGGTCGACGTCGGCATCGAGCAGACCGTCGACGAGTGGCAGTGCGCGCAGGACTCCGCGATCGGCTTCAAGGCCGTGATGGCCTCCAAGGGCGTCGCGACCGCCTTCGACTGGCGCGGCACCAACGCCTGGGAGCGTGACTTCAAGAAGGCCTCGCTGGGCGGCACCGACTCCACCTACATCGACAACGTCGACGCCGGCTGGTACACGGGCCACGGCAGCCCGGGCGGCTTCACCTTCAAGAACAAGACCCAGGACGACGGCTCGATCGTCCCCGGCGACGCCGACTGGGGCAACGGCGACCTCGAGTGGCTGCAGCTCGAGTCCTGCCAGGTGCTGCGCGACACGTCCGGCACCCACGACTACTTCGGCCGCTGGGGCGGGACGATCAACGGCCTGCACATGCTCAACGGCTTCCACACCAACGCCTACTGCGTCGGCGGCGGCACGGGCCGGCGCTTCGCCGAGTACCTCTTCCCGTACAAGCTGTTCGGGATCACGATCCGGCCGGCGCTGACCGTCCGCAACGCGTGGGCGCAGATGGCCTACGACAAGGAGCCCTCGGGCGTCGTGTTCCGCTCGATGGGCAACATCGGCCAGGGTGGCGTGACCAACATCAACGACTACTTCTGGGGCCAGGGCTCGACCGGCCCGGACATCTCGAAGTCCTCGCGGATCGGGATGTGGGCGATCAGCGGGACGGTCTAGTTCTTCACCGCGATCGTCCACGTCAGCGCCGTCGCGAACGCCGTCCACGCCCCGTACGGGGCGAGGGCGGCCGCGGCGGCGCGGTTGTGCTTGAACACGAGCGCGATCAGCGCGACGATCGTGCCCAGCAGGAACAGGATCTCGACGCCCGCGGCGGTCGGCCTGTGGCCCTGGAAGAAGATCCACGTCCAGGCCAGGTTGAGCGCGAGGTTGGCGGCGTAGAGTCCGAGAACGATCCTTCTCCGCGGGCCGCCCACGTCACGATAGGCGAGCGTGGCGGAGATCGCGATCAGCACGTAGAGCACCGTCCACACCGGCCCGAAGACGGCCCCGGGCGGTTGCCATGACGGGCGCTCGAGCGACTGGTACCAGTCGCTCGTGGTGTCGGTGGCGAGGCCGCCGGTGACGGCCACGGCGGTGACGGCGGCCGCCCAGCCGGCGGCCACGGGGACGAGCGGGCTGCGCACGGCGGTCATGCCCGTGGCCCTACCCGCCGTGGTAGCGTTTCAGCCGATGTATCCGCACTACTTCCTCTAGAGGCGCAGACCAGGCCGCGCTCGGCGCGGTCCCGTCCACGCCCTTGTCCCTGAGAACGAGAGGAAGCTTGTCGTGCATTTCGCCATGGCCGGTACCACGGCCCCCAGCCACATCTATCCCAGCCTCGGGCTGATCGCCGAGCTCGTCGCGCGCGGGCACCGCGTCAGCTACCTGGTCGGCGAGCGCCACGCCGGCCTCGTCGCCGGCACCGGCGCCGAGGCGATCGCCCACCCGAGCATCCTGCCCGACGCCGACACGGCCTGGCCGGAGGACGCGGGCGAGGCGATGCGGTTCTTCCTCGACGAGGCGGTCGCGACGCTCCCGCGGCTGCTCGCGCTCGAGCGCGTCGACGCCGTGTTGTACGACATCGGCGGCCTCGGCGGGCCGGTCGCGGCGCGCGCCTGGGGCGTGCCCGCGATCCAGCTCTCGCCGGCCTACGTCGCCTGGGACGGCTACGAGGAGGACATGGCCGAGTTCACCGCGGCCCTGAAGGCCTCCGAGAGCGGGCGCGCGTACTACGCGACGCTGCGCGCCTGGCTCGACGAGCACGGGCTGGCAGACGTCGACTCCGACGCGTTCCTCGGGCGCCCCGCGGCCTGCGTCGCGCTGATCCCGCGCGTGATCCAGCCCTTCCAGGAGCGCGTGGGGGAGCGGTACGTGTTCGCCGGGCCGTGCATCGACGAGTCGCGGCTGACGGGTTGGACCCCGCCCGTCGTGGACGACCGCCCGCTCGTCTACGTCTCGATGGGCACGGCCTACACGGACCTGCCGGAGCTCTACGCGCGGATCGTGACCGAGCTGCGCGACGACCACCGGCTCGTGCTGGCCACGGGCAAGTTCGACCCGGCGTCGCTGCCGGAGGGCGCGCTGGCCGCGCGCGTGCAGCCCCAGCTCGACGTGCTCGCGCACGCCGACGTGTTCATCACCCACGCCGGCATGGGCGGGACCTGCGAGGCACTCTGGTACGGCGTGCCCACGGTCGCGATCCCGCAGGCCGTCGACCAGTTCACCAACGCCGCCCAGCTCGAGGCGATCGGCGCGGGCGTGCAGCTCGGGGAACGGTCGCTCCCGGACGCGGTCGCCGCGGCGCTGGAGTGCGCACCGCGGGCGCGCGAGCTGCGCGAGCAGGTCCGCGCGGCGGGCGGCGTTCGGCGCGCCGCCGACGCGGTCGAACGGCTGGCGCGTATCACGCCGGGGGTGTCGCGGCTCTAAGGGGCATGACCAACCCCGTCTCGCGCATCCCCACCCCGGCGCCCACCAAGCTCAAGCAGGAGCTGATGGAGCTCGGCGAGCAGGATCAGGCCGCGGTCGCGGCGGCGGCGATCCAGGAGATCGGCCCCGCCGCGACCGCCGACCTCGTGACGGCGGCGCTCGGCACCCTGCCGAGCGACAAGCAGCACGAGCTGCTCGACGAGCTGCAGCCCGAGCAGCCCGTCACGAACTGGATCTGGCGGACGATCGTCGCGACGTTCTCGCTGGTCCTCGTGGTGGCGACGCTGGCCCTGATCGGCGCGGTGTTCATGGAGCTCGACAACGCCGCGCTGCAGATGCTGCTGACGATCTTCACCACCACGGGCGGCATCCTCGCCGGCTTCATCTCCGGCCGCGCGGCCACCTCGCGCGGGCGCATCTAGCGCCGCGCGGGGCGACCGCGCGGCGCCAGGTGCGGCCGGCTAGGTGCCCGACCCGGCCCCCGTCACGCGGATGCGCATCGAGGTCCCGCTCTGCTGCAGCACGCGCAGCTGGACGCCGACGTGCGGCACCTTCACGCCGACGGTCGGCAGCGCCGGGTCCCAGTACTCCTTGCGGTCGTCGAACGCCGGGACGGGCGCCTGGCCGCGGATGTAGCTGGCGGCGCCGGTCTCCTGGGCGTGGAGCGTGAACGAGTCGGACTTCTCGAGCCCGAACGGGGCGTCGTAGGTCTGGACCCGGCCGCGCCACGGCTTGCCGTCCAGGCGGTAGATCGGGCGCGGGTTGGCGTCGATCGGCAGCACGAGGCCCTGGCCCGGATGCTCGGACTCGTTGTTGTCGCTGAAGCTCGAGTCCCAGTAGGAGACGAGCAGCCCGTTCTGGTACGGGAAGTGCTCGACCTGGTGCGGCCGGCCCGGGAACCCGAAGTTGTAGGGGCCCGTCGCGAGGTGGGCGTCGTAGCCCGCGTAGGTGCGGTTGGACGCGATGTAGAAGTGGTCGTGGAGGGTGGTGAAGGAGCCGCCCACCGCGGTCCAGCCGGCCGCCGTCCAGCCGTTCGCGCCGTCCTCGGCGCCGTCGCTGAACACCACGGTGGCGCCGTTGGTGACCTTCAGCTCGTCGGCGAACAAGCCGGGCTCGGCGTCCGGGTCCTGGCCCTGCACCGCGCCGTCGGTCTTGTAGCGCAGCCGCAGGTGGATCGTCTTGCCCGCGTAGGCGGAGAGGTCGAAGCTCGCCGGCCGGTAGGTGGCCTGGTAGCCGTCGATCCCGTTGTTCTCGGACGTGATGTCGCCCGCGATCGCCTTGAAGCCGGTGCCGTCGTCGACCTCGACGTAGCCGTAGTCGCAGGCGGTCGTCCCGCAGTCCTCGATGTTCCAGCGCGCCTGGAAGGTGAGCGTCGTGGTGCCGGCCGGGATCGTCAACGAGCGCGTGAGCCGCGCGTCGTAGTCGTCGCCGGCGCCCGACCACCACTGCTTGTCGCCCGCGGCGGGAGCTCCCACCTCGTGCGTGACCGACTTCTGCGGCAGCGGCACGACGACGCCCTGCGCCTTGGCGCTGTTGTACTCGTGCGGGCCGAGGTCGAGGGCGCGCGTCTGGCCGGCGGGCACGATCTCGTAGTCGAGCCAGCCGAGCTGCAGCTTGTCCCACGCGCCGAGGTCGGCCGCGCGGGTGCCGATCGCGTCGTCAGCGGCCGCCGACACGCGGCTCTGCGCCATCAGCGTCCACCAGTTGACGGCGTTGTCCGGGCCGCCCGCGGTGTCGTAGTGGTCCGGCAGGCCGAGGTCGTGGCCGTACTCGTGCGCGAACACGGAGACGCCGCCGTTCTCGGGCTGGATCGTGTAGTCCGCGACCCACAGGCCGGTGTCGCCGATCGGCGTGCCGCCGTCCGGGTTGTCCGCGGGGCCCTCGCCCGTGTTCTGGAACGCCTTCCAGCGGTGCGACCAGATCGCGTCCTCGCCCTGGTGCGGGTCGCCGTCGGCCTCGTCGCCGCCGGCGTGGACGATCTGGAAGTGGTCGATGTAGCCGTCGGGCTCGTTGAAGTCGCCGTCGTTGTCGAAATCGTTGCGGTCCCACTGGTCATAGGACTGCAGGTCGGCCTTGATCTGCTCGTCCGTGCGCCCCGCGGCGTGCTGGTCGGCCACCCACTGGTCGAGGGCGTCCTTGATCAGCTCCCACGTGTTGCCGCACACGCTGTCGTCGCACGGGTAGCCGCCTGAGCGCCCGTAACGGGCCTCGTTGTAGCGGACCTTCACCCAGTCGGTGACCATGCCTTCGACGCTGTAGCGCCCGGAGGACTGGCGCTCGTAGTAGGACTTGACCGAGTTCTCGCCCGTCCCGAAGTAGAGGTCCTCGTAGTGGGCGCGGTCGTAGTCCGGCTGCCAGACCGTGGAGTTGTCCCGCGAGCGGTCGGGCGCCGGGATCTGGTTGTGGACCGGCCCGTTGAACGTGCTCGGGCCCGGGATCGCCGGGTTGGTGTCCTGGTCGGGATAGTCCTCGTGGCGCTCGTTGCCGAACTCCGCCAGCACGACGAAGATCTTGTCCGTCTTCTCGCGCGCGAGCTCGACGTACTGGTCCTCGGCCCGCGCCCCCGGCGCCGCGGTCCGGCCGACCTTGACCACGCTCGAACCCCCACGCCGCTGGACCTTCGCGCGCCCGGTCAGCACGTCCTGGATCGCCTTCTCGCGCAGCTCCCGCCGCTTCTCCTCGGCCGGGTTGGGCAGATCGTCCGTCTGCCCGTGTTGGATGCCCCCCGCCGGCGGCGCGGCGTTCGCGTCCAACGCGACCGCCGTCGCCGCCCCAGCAGCAATCGCCAGGCTTCCCAGCCCGGCAGCAACTCTCCGCATGTACGCCTCCCGGCGTCGAGTCCTCCGGGACCAACTCCCCAGCCGTCCCGGACCTTCGGCGACCGAGCCTAGCGGCGCGGTCAGGCTTGACCGCTCAGGCTGTCGTGTTCACGACACCGCTTCTCATCTGTGCCTCAACCGCCGCGCGCTCGACCTCGACCCGGTTGTCGTGGAAGATCGCCCCACCGCCCATGTCCGCGTCGCGCTCCTCGACGGTCGCGTTGACGTTCGCGCCGCCGCGCACGTGCTTGAGCCAGTGGCCCTTGGTGGACGCGATCACGCCGGGCCGGACGCGGTCGGAGACTTCGACGGTCGCCAGGAACGACCCGCGCGCGTTGAAGACCCGGGCGAGCTCGCCCGTCGCCAGCCCGCGCGCCGCGGCGTCCTCGGGGTGCAGCTCGATGCGCGGCTCGCCGGCGCGCTTCATCAGGTCCGGCTTGTTGCCGAAGACCGTGTTCAGGAACCAGTGCGAGGCGGGCGCGACCAGCGCCAGTGGGTGCTCGCCCGTCTGCGCCGGCGGCGTGTAGCCCGGCAGCGGGTGGTGGCCGTCCGCGGCCGCGCGCTCGGACCAGAACTCGAGCTTGCCCGACGGCGTCGGGAAGCCGTCGGTGAACGGGACGAACGGCGTCGGGTAGTCCAGGCGCGTCCAGCCGATCTCCCACAGCCGCTCGAACTCCGCGTCGCCGAGCAGGGTCCGGGCGAGCGTCTCGTCGTCCTCGTAGAGCAGCGGCTCGGTGAGGCCCATGGCGCGCGCGATGCGCCGGAACGTCTCGGTCGCGGGCAGGCACTCGCCGGGCGGCTCGACCGCCGGCCGGTTCAGCGACACGTACATGTGCCCGTAGCCGTCGTTGATGTCCAGGTGCTCGGTCTGCATCGTCGCGGGCAGGACGATGTCGGCGTAGTCGACGGTGTCGGTCGGGAACTGCTCGATCACGACCGTGAACAGATCCTCGCGCAGCAGGCCCTCGCGCACGCGCACCTGGTCGGGGTTGGAGCCCATCGGGTTGGCGCCGTAGACCACGAGCGCCTTGACCGGCGGGTCGTCGAGTTCGAGCAGGCCCTCTGCGAGCCGGTTCATGTTCAGCGTGCGCACGGGCGCCTGCAGCAGGTCGTCGCGGACGTAGCCGTCGACGTTGGCGCGGAAGCGCCCGCTGGTCGAGTACGACGCGCCGCCGCCCGGGTACTGCCAGTCGCCGGTCACGCCCGGCAGGGCGTACAGCAGCCGCAGCGCGGCGCCGCCGCCGGCGTGGCGTTGCATGCCCATCGTGCAGCGGATGCCGGTCGGGCGCGTGGTCGCGATCCGCCGGCCGAGCGCGACGATCTGCTCCTCGTCGAGGCCGGTGACCTCGGCCGCGCGCGACGGCGGCCACTCGAGGATGCGCTCGCGGAACTGCTCCCAGCCGACCGTGTTGGCCGCCAGGTATTCGTCGTCCTGGGCGTCCAGGCTGACGATCACGTGCAGCAGCCCGAGCGCGAGCGCGGCGTCCGTGCCCGGCAGCGGCGCGAGGTGCTCGTCGGCCTGCGCGGCCGTGCGCGTCTTGAGCGGGTCGATCGCGACGATGTGCGCGCCCTGCTTGCGCGCGGCCAGCACGAACTTCCACAGGTGGTGGCCGCTCGTGAGCGTGTTCGTGCCCCACAGCAGGATCAGCTTCGAGTACGCGAACGTCTCCGGGTCCATGCCGGCGGCGGTGCCGGTCACGTAGGTCGCGCCGACGCGGCCGGCGATCGAGCAGATCGTCATGTCGTGGCGCGACGCGCCGAGCACGTTCCACAGCCGCTGGCCCGCGCGGCCCTCGAGCCCCTGCAGGTAGCCGAGCGTGCCCGTGCCCTGGAACGGCCAGATCGCCTCGCCGCCGTAGGTGTCGCGGACCTCGTGCAGGCGGGCGGCGATCGTCTCCAGCGCCTCGTCCCAGCTGATGCGCTCGAAGCGCCCCTCGCCCTTGGCGCCGACGCGCTTGAGCGGATACAGCAGGCGGTCGGGCGCCTTGGTGTGCTCGAGGTAGCCGTTGACCTTCGCGCACAGCGCGCCCGCCGTGAACGGGTGGTCGCGGTTGCCGCGCAGCCGGACGGCCTCGCCGTCCTCGACGGTCACGACCCAGCTGCAACCGTCGGGGCAGTCGAGCGGGCAGGCGCCGATCACGTCCATCGCACGCATACTAGGGAGCGCGTACGCTGGGCTCCCATGCGGATCATCGTGCTCGGCGCCGGGCATGTGGGCAGGGCGATCGTGGACGCGCTCTACGAGGAGCACGAGATCACCGTCGTGGACACCAACCACGAGCGGCTGCAGGCGCTCGCGGACCGCTACGACGTGCGCATCATCGAGGGCAACGGCACGACCAAGCGGGTCATCAAAGAGGCCGGGATCCAGGACTGCAGCCTGTTCATCGCCTCGACCTCGCGCGAGGAGGCGAACCTCGTCTCAGCGATGCTGGTCAAGAAGCTCAGCCGCGCGATGGTCGTCGTGCGGACGACCTCGGTCGAGTACCTCGACGCCTGGCGCGAGCGCGAGATCGACGTCGACTTCATGGTCTCCTCCGAGCTCGAGACCGCGAACGCGATCTCCTCGCTCGTCGGCATCCCGGCGGCGCGCCAGACCGACGTGTTCGCCGACGGGCAGGTCCAGGTCGTCGAGTTCGACGTGCCCGCGCACGCGACCAGCGACGCCGTGGTCGGGCAGCCGCTGCGCGAGGCGGACCTGCCGGAGGACTCGAAGGTGGTCAGCATCATCCGCGGCGACGAGATGCTGCTGCCCAGCGGCGACGAGCGCATCCTCGCGGGCGACCGGATCGTCGTGATCGCGTCGCCCGGCTCGGCGCGCGACTGGAGCCGGGCGATGTCGCACGACGACAAGCGCGTGGACGACATCGTGATCTTCGGCGCCGGCCGGATGGGGACGACGATCGCGCGCGTGCTGCTGCAGCGCGGCATCCGCGTGCGGTTCGTCGAAGGCCGCGCCGAGCGGGCGCGCGAGGTCGCCGAGGAGCTGTCCGAGGCGCGCGTCTTCCACGCCAGCGCGTTCGACCCCGAGTTCTTCGACCGCGAGCGGATCGGCCGCGCGACCGCGGCCGTGTTCGCGCTCAACGACGACCCCGGGAACCTGTTCAGCGCCGTGCTGGCGAAGGCCAAGGGCGTCAAGCTCACGATCGCGCTCGCGCACGACCAGACGTCGCTGGACGTCTACGAGCGCGGCGGCGTCGACGTCGCGATCAACCCGCGCCAGGTGATAGCGGAGGAGCTCGTGCGCTTCGGGCACGACCCGCGGATCCGCCAGATCGCGATGCTCGACGACGACCGCTTCGAGATCCTGGACCTGACCGTGCGCCCGGACTCCGAGCTGGCCGACACGCGCTTCGACGAGCTGCCCAAGACGGGCTCGGTGATCGGCGCGATCATCCGCAACGGCACGCCGATCTTCCCGCGCGGCCACGACGTCCTGCGCTCGGGCGACCGCGTGATCATCTTCGTCGAGTCGCGGCGCGCCTCGCTCGTCGAGCGCGTGCTGTGAGGCTGCGCACCGGCATCGACGTCGGCGCGGCGTTCGACCTCGTCGGCGGCGTCCTGAAGTGGATCGCGCCCGCGTTCCTGCTGCCGGCGGTGGTCGCGGTCGGCTACGGCGAGTCGTGGTGGCCGTTCCTGGCCGCGGGGGCGATCACGGGCCTGTGCGGGCTCGCGCTCGACCAGATCACGGGCGAGAAGCAGGGCGCTGCCGTGACCCCGCGCGAGAGCTTCCTGGTGGTCGCGACGATCTGGGTGCTGGTGCCGGTCTTCGGCGCGCTGCCGTTCGTGCTGGGCGACGTCCCGCAGCTCGAGCGCCCGGTCGACGCGTTCTTCGAGGCGGTCTCCGGCTTCACCGCGACCGGGTCGACGCTGGTGGCCGACGTCGAGGCGCTCCCGCGCTCGATGCTCTTCTGGCGCCAGCTCAGCCACTGGCTGGGCGGGATGGGGATCATCGTGCTCGCGGTCGCGATCCTGCCGCGGCTGCGGATCGGCGGGCGGCAGCTGCTGCAGTCCGAGCTGGCGGGGCCGACCGAGATCGAGCAGCTCGGGGACACGATCCGCAAGACCGCGCGGCGGCTGTGGCGGCTCTACGTGGTGCTGACGCTGGTGGCGATGGCGTTGCTCGCGTTCGTCAGCGTGACCGACCTCGACGA
>Ga0180215_1001109_pt1 | contig 30679 bp, 28 predicted proteins | sample eDN3rd37CBELigBY_FD_128871 | JGI IMG/M metagenome (GOLD analysis project Ga0180215, IMG submission 128871) | Enriched backyard soil microbial communities from Emeryville, California, USA - eDNA 3rd pass 37_C BE-Lig BY (version 2) (version 2) | ecosystem: Environmental > Terrestrial > Soil >...
CGTTTGCGGCATAATGCCGTCATCGGCAGCTACAACAATGATCGTAATATCAGTAACTTGCGCGCCGCGGGCGCGCATTAGCGTAAACGCCTCGTGGCCCGGAGTGTCCAAGAACGTAATCTTCTTGCTGTTGATTTCAACCTGGTACGCGCCGATATGCTGCGTAATGCCGCCCGCTTCGCCGCTGGATACGTTCGTTTTGCGGATCGAGTCAAGGAGCGTCGTTTTGCCGTGATCGACGTGACCCATAATCGTTACGACTGCAGGGCGTGTAATCAGGTCCGCTTCGTCGTCCGTTTCTTCAATCGTTTCGAATGCGTCCTCTTCGACCGGTATTTTCACTTCTACTTCTACGCCGTAATCACCGGCGATTAGCAGAATAGCGTCCATATCGATTTCCTGGTTGATCGTCGCCATTACGCCGAGCGTAATGAGCTTTTTAATAACCTCGGAAGCATCCTTATGCAGAAGCTTCGCCAAGTCGCCTACCGTCAGCGTACCGCGGACGATAATTTTTTTCGGCGTATTGTCGATCTTCTCGCGAACCGGCTGATGCTGTGCTCTGCCGTTGCGGCCTTTAGCTCCGCGGCCGTTTTTAAAGTTTCCTCTATTATTATCGTCAAACCGGGATTTATTAGGCTGCTTGTTATTTTTATTCGGTTTTCTTCCGTCATCAACCGTACGGTTTTGCACAGCCGACGATTTGGAATCGAATTGGCGCCCGCCTTGCTCCTTCGGACGGCCGGCGTTATCGCCGCTGCGCTGCGATTGAGCCGGTGGGCGGTTGCCTGACGCTGCTGCGCCTTGACCTTGTCCAGCTTGTGCATTCGATTGGCTGCTGCGGCCTGCGCCGGAATGCTCCGAACGATTGAAGCCGCCTTGGCCTTGGCCTTGGCGATTCTGATTGTTATGACCCGATCTTTGGTTGGAATTGGATTGCTGTTGAGATTGAGCAGGACGGCTTCCGCCTTGTCCTGATGGACGTTGTTCACGTTGTTGTCTGTTTGGTTGTGGTTTCGTATTAATGGAATTCATAGGCCCCTGTCTGTCTTCATTAGAATTTGTATTTTTATTGCCGTGCTGCTGCGAATGCGGTTTGCGCTCCAGTTGCTGTTGCGGCTGTGCTTTCCGCTCCTGATGTTGCTGCGGTTGTGCTTTCCGCTCTTGCTGCTGCGGTTGTGCTTTCCGCTCTTGCTGCCCTTGCGCTTGCGGGCGCTGAGCCGTTTGGCCGGTCGAAGACACCGATGCGCTTGTCGTCTCCTGAGCGCGCTTGGCAGCTGCATTCGCTTTAATATCGCGGAAAAAGCCCTCTACCTTGCTAACCATCTCATTTTCCATTACGCTCATATGATTATTGACCGGCATATTCAGCCGCTTAAGAATAGTGATAATCTCTTTGCTGCTCATATTTAGCGATTTTGCGTACTCATACACGCGCAGCTTATCCTTATTGTCCTTGCCCTCTTGTTTATTGTTCAATATGATCCACCTCCGTATTATGGCTCAGATGATTCGCAATCATTTTTCCGAACTGCACATCCGTTACCGCTAGTACTACACGTTCTGGCTTCCCAATCGCCTTTCCTAGCTGCTGACGGTCAAACGCTTCGGCGAGTTGTATTCCGTAGGTGTTGCATTTGTCTCGAAATTTTTTCTTTGTATTATCCGATGCGTCTCCGGCAAGGATGACTAGTGATGCCTTTCTTTGCCTGACCGCTTTAAGAACAATTTCATCGCCTGTAATTAGCTTGCCGGCGCGCATAGCCATTCCGAGCGATGACAACGCCTTACTCATCGTCATCATCCTTCAGCTCCTTGCCGGCTATAAATTGCTCCTCGACTGCCGCAAAATCCTGCTCCAGCTGATCATAAATCTGTTCGCTTACATTATGCTTAAGCGCCCGATCAAGAGCTCTGGACTTTTTGGCCAGCCTGAAGCAGCTTGCTTTTCCGCATAAGTATGCGCCGCGCCCTGCTTTCTTGCCAGTCAGGTCAATTAGCACCTCGCCTCCTGGTGTACGCACAATCCGAATGAGCTCCTTCTTCGCCATCATCTCCTGACAAGCAACGCATTTGCGAAGCGGCACTTTTCTCGGTCTCATTGCACATCCCCCCTCAGTCGGTTAAATTGACTCCATGAACTCTTGCATCTATTAATCAATCGAAACGGAATCCTGATGCATAATGTCCGTCAAAGATTTCGGACGACCGTATTCCTGTTCAGCCTGCGTCTCGCTCTTAATGTCAATCTTCCAGCCAGTCAGCTTGGCGGCGAGACGAGCGTTCTGGCCTTTAATGCCGATCGCGAGCGAGAGCTGATAATCCGGCACGATGACTCTTGCCATCTTCTCTTGCTCAAACACGATAACCTCAAGCACCTTCGAAGGGCTGAGCGCATTGGCTACATACTCCTCGACATTCTCCGACCAGCGGACGATATCGATTTTTTCGCCTTTCAGCTCGCTTACGATCGTTTGAACGCGCATTCCCTTCTGGCCGACGCAGGAGCCTACCGGATCAACCTCATCATTGCGTGAAAATACAGCAATTTTGGAACGGAAGCCGGCTTCGCGCGCGACAGAGCGGATTTCAACGACGCCGTCATAAATCTCCGGCACTTCCAGCTCAAAGAGACGCTTCAAAAGACCTGGATGAGTTCGCGACAAAATGATTTGCGGACCTTTTGTCGTATTTTCCACTTTCGTAATATATGATTTAACGCGGTCTCCGTGCTTAAATTTGTCAGTCGGCATTAGCTCGGTTAGCGGAAGCACCGCCTCCACCTTGCCAAGGTCAATGAACAAATTACGCATATCCTGGCGCTGAACGATACCGTTCACAATGTCTTCTTCTTTGTCAATAAAAGCGTTGTAGATCAGGCCGCGCTCCGCTTCACGGATACGCTGCGTAACGACCTGCTTTGCCGTTTGAGCGGCAATGCGGCCAAAGTCGCGAGGCGTAACCTCGATCTCCGCAATATCGTCCATCTGATAGTGCGGATTAATTTCGCGGGCAGCTTCGATGGAGATTTCCATCCTAGGGTCGAGCACTTCGTCTACCACTGTTTTGCGGGCATATACTTTAATAACACCGGTATGTCTGTTAATGTCTACCCTAACATTTTGCGCCGTATTAAAATTGCGCTTGTAGCTGGAAATCAGCGCTGCTTCAATCGCCTCCAGCAGCACATCCTTAGTAATGCCCTTGTCTCGTTCAATCTCCTGCAATGCTTCAATAAAATCCATGCTCATTGGAACTTAGTTCCCCCTCTCAATATATAAAAAATGGTTAGAAAACGATGGCCAGACGAGCGCTGGCTACTTTTGCGTACGGAATCGTATGATCTTTCTTGCCTACGCGAACGACGGCGAATTCGCCGTCGAATGAAATGAGCTGCCCTTCAAATTCCTTGGACCCGCCAACTGGCTCGTATGTCGTTATGTAAACATGCTTGCCTACCGATTTGCGGACATCATCAGCTTTTTTGAGCGGCCTCTCGGCGCCAGGCGATGATACCTCAAGGAAGTATGCGTCCGATATCGGATCGTGCTTATCCAATTGCTCGCTCGCATATTCGCTGATTCGGCCGCAGTCGTCAATATCGATGCCGCCGTCCTTGTCAACGAAAATGCGAAGAAACCAATTGCTCCCCTCCTTGACATATTCAATGTCAACCAGCTCAAAGCCATTGTCGCTTAGAAAAGGCTGAAGCATCTCTTCAACGACGGTTTTGATTTTGGATGTGCTCAAATTCAAGTGACCTCCTGTTTATATGTGCTATGCCATTTTGCCGGAAACAAAACGTAAAGAGTGGGTTTCCCCACTCTTCTGCGCATCAAAGTCTTTATCATCATCATTGCCACAAAAATTATAACATAACCGCACTATAGTGACAAGAAATGATTTCTAGCATATAGCCGCTTTAAAATAGCGACAGCTGGTTCGATTCCGGCAAGCCGCGGAAGCAGCCCATGCCGCCGAGCACCTCGACAATCGTTTTCGTCGCCTTCGATTTCATCTGGAAATCCTCGATAGACAGAAACTCTCCACCCTCTCTTGCCGCCGCGATGTTTTTTGCCGCATTGTCGCCAATGCCGGCAATTGCCGCAAACGGCGGAATAAGCGAGTCGCCGTCAACAAGAAACTTCGTCGCATGGGACCGGTACAAATCGATCGGCTTGAAGGAAAAACCCCGCGAGGTCATTTCAAGCGACATTTCCAGCTGTGACACCATGTTTTTCTCTTTAGGCAGGGCGTTGAAGCCCTTCTGTTCGATCTCGATCAGCTTCGCCTGAATAGCGTCATAGCCTCTGCAAAGCAGCTCAAGATCAAAATCGTCCGCTCTCACCGTGAAATAAGTTGCATAAAATTCGATTGGATAATAGAGCTTGAAAAAGGCGGTCCGCACCGCGGATATGACATAAGCGGCAGCATGAGCCTTCGGGAACATGTACTCGATCCGCAAGCAGGAGTCGATATACCATTGCGGCACTTTGCAGTTCTTCATTTCTTCGATCCATTCAGGCGTAAGCCCTTTGCCCTTACGGACGCTTTCCGTAATTTTGAACGCCAGCCCCGGGTCCATGCCCGCTTTATAGATAAGATATAGCATAATATCGTCGCGGCACCCGATAACGGTTTTAATGTTGCAGGTTCCGTTCTTAATCAGTTCCTGCGCGTTGCCGAGCCATACGCCCGTGCCGTGCGACAAGCCCGAAATTTGCAGCAAGTCGGCGAACGAGGACGGCTGCGTCTCCTGAAGCATTTGTCTAACAAACTTTGTACCCATCTCCGGCACGCCGTAAGTAGCTACGGTGCTGCGGATTTGTTCGGGCGTGACGCCGAGCGCATTCGTCGAATTGAACAAGCTCATCACTTTCGGATCGTTCATCGGTATCGTCGTCGGATCGATGCCGGTCAAATCCTGCAGCATACGCATCATTGTCGGGTCATCGTGCCCCAGTATATCGAGCTTAAGCAGGTTTTCATCGAATGCATGATAATCGAAGTGGGTCGTTTTCCACTCTGCGCTCGTATCGTCAGCCGGAAATTGGACAGGCGTGACATCCTCGACATCGATATAGTCAGGGACGACGACGATGCCGCCCGGATGCTGACCGGTGCTTCGCTTCACGCCGGTACAGCCGCTCGCCAGACGGGACAGCTCGGCGCCGCGCCAGCTTTTGCCGTGCTCCTCCTCGTACTTCTTCGCAAAGCCGTAGGCTGTTTTCTCTGCAACAGTGCCGATTGTGCCAGCACGGAACACATTTTCCGGTCCGAACAGCACTTTCGTGTAGTTATGGGCTACAGGCTGATAATCGCCCGAAAAGTTAAGATCGATATCGGGAACTTTATCTCCCTTAAACCCTAAGAACGTTTCGAACGGGATATCCTGGCCTTCGCCCTTCATCGGCTGTCCGCAATTCGGGCAATTCTTGTCCTCTAAGTCAAATCCGCTCGGCACGCTGCCGTCAAGAAACCATTCGCTGTGGCGGCATTCCGAATTTTTGCACAAATAATGGGCAGGAAGCGGGTTAACTTCGGATATGCCTAGGAAAGTCGCAACGACGGACGAGCCTACCGAGCCTCTGGATCCGACGAGATAGCCGTCCTGATTGGATTTTTTAACAAGCTTCTCCGATATCAAATAGTTGGCGGAGAAGCGGTACTTAATGATCGGAACAAGCTCCTTCTCCAATCGGTCGATGACGACCTGCGGCAGGTTCTCGCCATACATCGACTTAGCCGTATCGTAGCAGGTGCTCCTTATTTCCTCGTCTGCCCCTTCGATGTTAGGCGTGAACAGCTCTTTAGGAAACATGTCATAATCCTCGAACCGTTCCGCCAGCTTCACCGTATTCGTAACGACAACTTCGTAGGCCCGCGCCTCGCCAAGAAACGCGAATTCCTCCAACATTTCCTCTGTCGTACGGAAGTGGGCGTCCGGCTTGCGCATCCCTTTGAGCGGGCTAAAGCCCGTAATGCCATGAATCGTAATATCGCGGTAAATTTTGTCCCGCGGGTTCAAATAATGGACATTGCCTGTCGCAATAACAGGCTTGCCCAGCTCATCGCCGATCTGGCAAATGCGCCGGTGCGCCTGCTCGATTTCCGCGCGGCTGCCGACAAGCCCTTTTTCGACTAGATGCATATAGAATTCGATAGGCTGAATTTCAAGCGCATCGTAGAAGCGTGCAACCTCCGTTGCCTCCTCCACCGATTTATTTAGCACCGTTTCGAAAAATTCGCCCTTTTCGCAGCCCGAAATGATGAGCAGCCCTTCGCGAAGCTCCGTCAGCTTGCTTTTAGGCATAGTCGCTACACGCTTGAAATATTCGGTATGGGACAATGAAATCAGCTTGAACAGATTTTTCTTGCCCGTTGCGTTGAGCGCGTAAATATTGCAATGAAAAGGTCTGGAATTGGATAAATCGAGTCCGACATAGTCATTCAATTGATGTAAATCGGTTATATTGCGCTCAATTGCGTCGCCGATAAGCCCGAATAGAACGCCGCCAAGCGCGATGGAATCATCGATGGCGCGGTGATGGTTTTCAAGACTGATCTTGTACTTGTCCGCCAGCGTATTCAAACGATGATTTTTCATCGACGGATGGAGAAAGCGTGCTAGCTCAAGCGTATCCAGCACCGGATTCATTACTGCCGGCATGCCGAATGCTTTGCAGCTTGCCTGAATAAAGCCGATATCGAAGCGCGCATTATGGGCAACAAGTATGGAATCTCCTATAAATGCGATAAACTCGCGCAGCTTCGGCTCCAGTTCAGGAGCATCCTTCACCATTTCGTCGTTAATGTTCGTCAGTTGCTGAATATGATAGGGAATTTTTTCATGCGGGTTAATAAAGGTCGAGAAGCGGTCGATTTCCTTGCCCTCCCGCATTTTAACGCCGGCTAATTCGATAATTTTATTGTTGACGACGGACAAGCCTGTCGTCTCTATGTCAAATACGACGTATTCGGCTGCAGCCATCGGCTCCGGACGCGAATTCAGCACCATAGGAACCGCATCGTTGACAACGTTCGCTTCTACGCCGAAAAGAATTTTCATCCCGTTTTTCTTGCCCGCCTTAACAGCATCGGGATAGCATTGGATATTGCTATGATCGGTGACGGCGATCGCTGGATGTCCCCATTTAGCGGCTGTCTTCACATAGGCGTCAACCGGAGTGACCGCATCCATCGCGCTCATCGTCGTGTGAAGATGGAACTCGACGCGCTTCTCCTCCGCCTTATCCTTTCGCTCCGGCGGCGCAGTCATTTCATTCAGATCGTTCGGCATCATAACAAGCTCAGGCACCTGCATGAACCGATCGTATTCGATCCGGCCACGCGCTTTTACCCATTTGCCGTTCGCGAGCGCATTAAGCACCTTGACATCCTCTTTTGTTTTCGCGAACATTTTCATCGCGATGGAATCGGTATAATCGGTCAAGTTGAACGTGAACAGCGTGCTGCCATTGCGAAGCTCCTTCACATCTAGCCCGAATACCATGCCCTGTACCGTTATTTTCTTTTCTTCCTCGCGAATGTTCATGAGCGGAACAGCTTCTTCGCGTATGTCGTAACCGACCGCGAGCCGCACCACTTCATCTCCGTCTGCGTCAGCGGCTTCCTCGACTTGAGCGCTTGCCATAATTTGCTGGACGGCTTCGCGCTCTTCCTGAACGATTTTTTGCGCGAAATCTTCGTATATTTCTTGTTGCGCCTCGCCGACTATCAACTTCACTTTGCAATTACGGCTAAAACGTTCGCTATAGAAACGAATGATTTCCGCATCGATGTTTTTTTTGCGGGCAAGCTCCAGCGTCGCCGCATTCAGCAGTGACAGCGTGACAAGCTCCCCTTCCGCACGCATATCGGCCTTCGACAGCCAGCCGTTAACGGAAGCAATCTCATTTTGGGCCCACTGAACGAAAAGCGGCCAGTATTGCCCAACAATATTTTCGGTTTCTACTTGATCGTCATAGATGAGTCGGAACGAACAGCTCGCAATATGTTCATGCTTTTGGCTGACCGCTTGGCAAAAGCCGATATAAGCCTGTAAAGGAACCATGGACGTTTTGCGGATGCAAAACGTCCATTCTCTATTGCTATTGCTCGTTACGACTGCATCGATATAACCGTCCTGATAGTAGGATTGAATAAGTTCCTGCGGCAGCTCAGCGCGCTGCAGCAGCAATTCAAACATTTGCCGCTTCTTGCCCTCTGGGCTCATGCGTATCACTCCTTGCAATCCGATAAGTTACGCAATGCTTAGTAAGCTTTTGCAAATACAACCGTATGCTCGGCAGCGTCGCCGCATACGAGACATTGATGCTTGCGGACGGAAGGCTCGAACGGAATATTCCGGCTCGTAGCCCCGGTCTCTTCTTTTACCTGCTTCTCGCATGCTGCCGAACCGCACCAGCCTGCCTCTACGAAGCCTCTTTGCTCTTCCAGGAAGCTCTTCATCTCATCCAGCGTGTCAACGGAACGCGAATTGTCCTCTCTGAACTGCTTCGCGCGCTGATACATATCGGCATGGATATCCTCCAGCATCCGCTCTATCTCTGCAACGAGATTGGACTGCTGGACGATTCGCTTCTCGCCGGATACGCGGGACACAAGAACAACTTGTCCGTTCTCCATATCGCGCGGTCCCAGCTCCAAACGGATCGGCACGCCGCGCATTTCATATTCGTTGAACTTCCAGCCCGGGCTAACATCGGAACGGTCATCGACGCGGACGCGGAAGCCTGCATTTTTCAATTCGGCATAAAGCTCGTCCACACGGCCTACGACTTGCTCACGTGTTTTCGCCGGTCCGATCGGAATCATGATGACTTGCGTCGGCGCAACCTTCGGCGGCAGCGCCAAGCCGCGATCATCCCCGTGGACCATAATAAGAGCGCCGATCAGACGAGTGCTTACGCCCCACGAGGTTGTATGGCAGTATTGGAGCGTATTTTCACGATCCAAATACTTAATATCGAATGCGACCGCAAATTTGTTGCCTAAATAGTGCGAAGTGCCGGCTTGCACAGCTTTGCCGTCCTTCATCATTGCTTCGATGGAATACGTATCCACTGCGCCGGCAAAACGCTCGGAAGGCGTTTTTTCCCCTTTGATGACTGGGATAGCTAAAAACTCTTCAACGAAAGCCGTATACACATCGAGCATTTGCATCGTTTCACGGCGCGCTTCCTCTTCCGTCTCATGCGCCGTATGCCCCTCCTGCCACAGAAACTCGCTCGTACGCAGGAACGGCATCGTGCGCTTCTCCCAACGCACGACGTTGGCCCATTGGTTGATAAGGACAGGCAGATCGCGATAGGATTGTATCCATTTTGCATACATATGTCCGATCATCGTCTCCGATGTAGGACGGATTGCCAGACGCTCCTCCAGCTTCTCGCCTGCAGCTTCCGTCACCCATGGCAGCTCCGGATTGAAGCCTTCCACATGCTCTTTCTCTTTTTGAAAGAAGCTCTCTGGAATGAACAGAGGGAAGTACGCGTTGCGGTGCCCTGTTTCCTTGAAGCGGCGGTCCAGATCGCGCTGAATGTTCTCCCAAAGCTCGTAGCCTTCGGGACGAAACACGATGCAGCCGCGCACCGGCGAGTAATCCATCAGCTCCGCCTTTTTAATAACATCGATATACCATTTGGAAAAATCTTCGCTCTGCGGCGTTATCTCCGTAACAAACTGTTTATCCTTCGACATCCCGGATTGTTACTCCCCTCTAACTAATCGTAAAATATCATTGTAGGTCACGACGACCATGAGCAGCATAATAAACGCAAAACCGATAAAATGGACCAGGCTTTCCCGGTTCGGATCGATAGGCCGTCTGCGCACAGCTTCGATGCCTAAAAAGATGAGCCTGCTGCCGTCAAGCGCCGGAATAGGCAGCAAATTGAATATGCCCAAATATAAGCTGAGCATCGCTGTCCATAGCGTCAAGTCGGTAATTCCGCGTTTCGCGATCTCGATTGTCATATCGGCTGTTCTTACTATTCCGCCAAGATCGTCAAACTTGACATTTCCAAAAACGAGCTCTTTCAGCCCGTTGAAAATATTAATCGTCATATCTTTCATTAGCAGCCCCGACCGTTCAACCGTTTCCACGGCTGAAGCCGAGCGTGTCTCATACATCGGGGTGACGCCTACCTTGCCAACGCCTTCCTCATTCGCAACCGGCGTCATAACAATTTGCTTGACGACGCCGTCGCGCACGATATCGAGCGTTATCGGCTGGTTAACGGAAGCGCCGATACTGTTAATCATCTTCGCAAAATCAGCGCCGATTTTTTCCCCATTAACCGCTTCGATACGGTCATTCGGCATGAGTCCTGCTTGTGCGGCAGGCATGCCGGATTGCACCTCTTTCACGAGCACATGCTCGGGAATGCCGGCCATTTGCACATAAGCGCCGAACAGCACGAACGCCAGCACGAAGTTCATGGCAGGGCCCGCGAATATAGCAAGCGCTCGCTGGCCAACCGTTTTGCTGCCGAATTGGCGGTCGATCGGCGCAATTTGCGTTTCTCTGCCCTTCGAAATGATGAGCGCTTTCGGGTCAACGGAGTAAATCTCACGTTCGCCTTCTACGTCCATTTCGATCGATAGATTGCGCTCCAGATCGATTCGCAGCACCTCGCCGCGCATGACATTGCTTCTCTCATCCAGACGGTCTAGAAATATTCTCGTAACGACGCCATCCTTCAAACGGACCGCTATCGTCTGGCCCACTCCGACATCTAATATTTCCGGATCCTCGCCGGCCATCCTCACATAGCCGCCGGCCGGAATAAGCCGCAACGTATATCTAGTCTCTCCGCGCTTTAAAGAGAAGAGCTTCGGTCCAAAGCCAATCGCGAATTCACGCACCAGAATGCCCGCGCGCTTCGCAAAAAAGTAGTGGCCCCATTCATGAATCGTCACAATGACGAAAAAAACAAGCACAGTTAAAAACACGACCTGAATCATCTGCATTGAGCTGTTGCCTCCTGTCCGTTACGGCCTGTACATAGATTATCATTATTCTCCCGTCCGATACAAGAGAACCGTTTTTTGCACACTTATCAAACGGTTGCAGCCATGCGACGCGCCCATGCATCCGCCTCGTGTATGGCGTATACATCATTTATGTCTATAACATTATGCTTCTCCAGCACTGACTCCAGCACTCGTTCAATGTCTAAAAAAGAGATTTCATTGTTCAAGAAACGGGCGACGGCAACTTCATTGGCTGCATTGTACACGGTCGGCGCTGATTGGCCGAGCCTGCCGCACTCGAAGGCCATCCTCAAGCACGGATACCGCTCGTAATCCATTTCGCGAAAATTCAAGCGGCCTACCGTTGCCAAATTGAGCCTGTTCGTAGGCGTTGCAAGCCGCTTAGGATAAGTAAGCGCATATTGGATCGGCACGCGCATATCCGGCATACCCAGCTGCGCAACGATGCTGTTATCCACAAATTCTACGTACGAATGAATAATGCTCTCAGGATGAATGAGAACGTCAATCTGATCGTAATCAACGCCGAACAGCCATTTCGCCTCAATCACTTCAAGCCCTTTATTGACCATCGTAGCGGAGTCTATCGTAATTTTAGCGCCCATCGACCAGTTGGGGTGATTAAGCGCTTCAGCAACGGTTACGCCTTCCAGCTCGGCCCGTGTCCGATTGCGGAATGAACCGCCTGAAGCGGTTAGTGTTATAGTTTTAATATTGCCATTATTTTCACCGTTCAAGCATTGAAAAATAGCCGAGTGCTCGCTGTCGATCGGCAAAATGGAGACGCCGCGTAATTTGGCGCGTTCCGTTACGATATGTCCCGCAGTAACGAGCGTCTCCTTATTGGCAAGGCCGATTGTTTTGCCAGCATCAATGGCCGCCAGCGTCGCCGGCAGACCGCGGCTGCCGACGATAGCCGTCACGACGATATCGGCATCCGTTGCCGCAGCTGCGTCGATAAGCCCTTGCTCTCCGTAGACGACCTTCGTATCCGCCGGCAAATGGACGCGGGCAGCGTCCGCATACTCTTTCGTCGAGAGGCAAACGAGCTTCGGCTTAAACTGCTTGGCTTGCTGAATGACCAAGTCGACATTAGTTCCGGCGGATAGCGCTGTTATTTCAAACTGCTCCGGGGCATGAGCTACAACATCGAGCGTTTGTGTGCCGACCGATCCTGTCGAGCCTAATAAACTAATTTTTTTCATTCTGCTGGCCTCCTAGAGTTCATAACCTTTGGCTTAAGTTTTATGTAATAAAACTCGCTTCGGAAGCTTGATTCTATGCCGGCACAAGACCCGTTAATACAAGCAGCGGAAAAACGATGATCCAGCTGTCGCACCGGTCCAGCACGCCGCCGTGTCCCGGCAGCAGCGCTCCTGTATCCTTTATTCCTCTTACACGCTTATACGCCGACTGAATAAGATCTCCGAATTGACCTGCGACTGCCGCGACGATGCCAATGATGACCGCTTTTCCAATCGTAATAATTTCTGGATCCGCGAATGAGTAGGCTGCAGCCGCAACCAGCGCAAGCAATATGCCGCCGAGGGAGCCTTCGATCGTCTTGTTAGGGCTGATGGAAGGCCACAGCTTTCGTCTGCCGAACGCTTTTCCAAAGAAATAGGCGCCGACATCGGATGCAACGATGCAAGTAATGGAAAGCAATGTCCAGAACAGCCCGTCGCCTTCAATACGGCGCACCTGATCCATCGCCGCGAAGCCATAGCCAACGTACAAAGCGCCGAGAAGCATTAACGCGGCGCCATCGATTGTCGTTTTATTTTTTGTTATAACGGTCATCGCCAGCAGCAAAAATGCAAGTATCCACAGCAGTAATAACACAGAAGGAGCCTGAACTCCCCACTCGTCCCATGGCAGCACAAAAAGCAGAACGGCAACAAATCCAAACAAAGAGGTTGGATGATGCCATTCTACACCGTTCATGCGCGCATATTCATAAAATCCAATTACAGCCAAGCATACGAGCAGCGCCGTGTAGAAACCGCCGCCGATAAGCGTCAGCCCTACGAACACTACTCCCGCAGCGATACCTGTAATGATTCGTTGTTTCAAAGTATTGTCACTCTCCGATACAGGAAGCTATAGGCCGCCGTAGCGGCGCACGCGCCTTTGATACTCGTTAATTGCGTCGTAAAAATGGGCTTCCGTAAATTCAGGCCAATATATATCGACAAACAGCAGCTCGCTGTACGCAAGTTGCCACATCATGAAGTTGCTCAGGCGAAGCTCGCCGCTCGTACGAATGAGCAAATCAGGATCGGGCATGCCGCATGTCAGCAGCCTGTCATCCATCGTTTGCTCGTTAATATCGGCTATAGACAGCTTATCTTCCTGCACTTCTGCGGCAATGCGCTTGACCGCTTCCAGCATCTCGCTTCTGCTTCCGTAATTTAGGGCAAAATTAAGAACAAGTCCTGTATTGTTAGCCGTTTTCCGCACTGCTTCCTCCACGGCAGCTAGCGTATGCTGAGGCAGGCCTTCCTTGCTGCCCATCATTCGCACCTGAACATTGTTGGCTATAAGCTCCTCCAGCTCGATAGACAAAAACTCCTGCGGAAGCTTCATCAGAAAATCGACTTCCGCCTTCGGGCGCTTCCAGTTTTCTGTTGAAAATGCGTATAAAGACAAATACTTGATGCCGAGACGATCGGCTGCAACCGTGATTCGTTTAACCGCCTTCATCCCGGTATGGTGGCCCGCAATTCTTGGCAGGCCGCGATCCTTCGCCCAACGCCCGTTTCCATCCATAATGATAGCAACATGCTCAGGCACTTTATCAAAGGTTTGAAGACTAGCCGGCTGTTGGGACGATTTGCTTAATTTTGCCCAGAGTCGCTCAATCATCATTGTTCCTCCCAACCGTAGTATGAAAAGCTCCATATCCTCAAAGGCTGCTTTTGTTATGACGCGCAGTCCATCGTCAGGGCCGCTTTTCACCGCGACTATAGAGCTGGCCAGCTTCACGAAGCCCGTCCGCTCTATAGTCTTCAAAACCAAACCCCACCTGGCGGAGGGGCTCATTATACTAAACTTCCATTATTTCTTTTTCTTTTGCAGCAAGCACTTTTTCTACTTCAGCGATATATTTGTCGGTCGTCTTCTGGATATCGTCCTGGTGACGGCGCGATTCATCTTCGGATATATCTGTTTTTTCCATCTTTTTCACATCGTCGTTCGCATCGCGGCGAATGTTACGGATCGCAACCTTCGCTTCTTCGCCGAATTTCTTCGTCGTTTTTACAAGCTCTGAGCGGCGCTCCTCTGTAAGAGGAGGAATCGAAATGCGGATCGCGCCGCCGTCATTCGAAGGCGTCAGTCCCAGGTCGGATTTCAAAATCGATTTCTCGATCGCGCCGATCGACGTTTTGTCCCAAGGCTGAATAATAAGCGTACGCGAATCCGGCGTGCTAATGTTAGCCAATTGGTTGACGGGCGTCATAGCCCCGTAGTACTCCACTTGAATACGATCCAGCAGCGCAGGGTTCGCTCTTCCCGCGCGCAGCGTTGTCAAATCGCGCTTTAGTGCGCCAATCGCTTTCTCCATGCGCTCTTCTGCATTTTTCTTCACTTGTTGAGGCATTATTTCACACTTCCTTTCACGATAGTTCCGATCTTCTCTCCAAGTACGACACGTTTAATATTTCCCTGCTCTGTAATTGAGAATACGATAAGCGGAATGTTGTTGTCCATACAAAGCGATGACGCCGTAGAATCCATAACGCCAAGATTGCGGTTCAACACCTCTAAATACGTAAGCTCCTCAAACTTCTGGGCTGTTTCATCTTTGAACGGATCCGCCGAATAAACGCCATCCACTTTATTTTTAGCCATTAAAATGACTTGTGCTTCAATTTCCGCAGCGCGCAGCGCGGCTGTCGTATCTGTAGAGAAGAACGGATTGCCGGTACCGGCAGCAAAAATAACGACGCGTCCCTTCTCCAAATGGCGAATCGCGCGACGCCTTATGTAAGGCTCCGCAATTTGCTGCATTGCGATGGAAGTTTGAACGCGGGTAGGCACATCAATTTGCTCGAGCGCGTCTTGCAGAGCCAGCGAGTTCATGACAGTCGCAAGCATGCCCATATAATCGGCAGTCGCCCGGTCAATGCCTTTCGCCGTGCCGGCAATGCCTCTCCATATGTTTCCGCCGCCAACGACAATAGCCACTTCAACGCCCAACGCGACAACTTCTTTAACCTGCTCTGCAATAGAGGAGATAACACTTGCCTCAATGCCGTAGCCTTCCTGTCCGGACAAAGACTCTCCGCTTACCTTCAGCACGATACGTTTATATACAGGATGTTCCAACATTTATACCTCCATCTTGCGCCTCAGCTTGTGAGGTCTCATAAATTGGTTCTAATTATACAAGCAGGCGGGGCGGACGCCCCGCCCCGCCTGTGCGATCGGATTACAGTTTTGCTTGTGCCATAACTTCTTCAACAAAGTTGTCGGCTTTTTTCTCAAGACCTTCGCCAAGCTCGTAACGTACGAAGCGACGAATGGAAATGTTCTCGCCGATTGTGCTGATTTTTTCGTTCAGCAAAGTATTGATTGTTTTATCCGGATCTTTAATGAACGCTTGCTCAAGCAAGCAGTACTCTTCGTAATATTTGGAGATGCGGCCTTCAACCATTTTTTCAACGATTTTTTCAGGCTTGCCTTCGTTCAGCGCTTGAGCCTTAAGAATTTCTTTTTCCTTCTCTACGTCCCCTGCAGGCACTTCTTCGCGGCGAACATATCTAGGATTGGATGCAGCGATGTGCATTGCGATGTCTCTTGCGAATTCACGGAATTGGTCTGTTTTAGCGACAAAGTCTGTTTCGCAGTTAATCTCGACGATAACGCCGATACGGCCGCCGCCGTGGATGTACGATTCAACGACGCCTTCTGTCGCGACACGGCCAGCCTTGTTAGCTGCTGCCGCAAGACCTTTCTCGCGAAGCAAAGCAATTGCTTTATCGATATCACCATTTGTTTCGTCCAGTGCTTTTTTGCAATCGAGCATGCCTGCTCCCGTTCTTTCACGAAGTTCTTTTACCGCGCTAGCGCTTACTGCCATATAAGTAGCCTCCTAATATATACGTATTGTACTATTCTTCATGGTTCAAAAAAAGGGCAGCGAGAGGTTTTCACCATCTGACCACCCTTTGTTGACCGCTTTGTTTTAATTCATCTTAAGCTGTTGTTTGCTCGCCTTGATTAGCTTCGATAATCGCATCAGCCATTTTGGCAGTCAGCAGCTTAACGGCGCGAATCGCATCGTCATTACCTGGAATAACGTAGTCGATTTCGTCCGGGTCGCAGTTCGTGTCAACGATACCTACGATTGGGATGCCCAGCTTGCGAGCTTCCGCAACTGCGATACGCTCTTTGCGAGGGTCGATAACGAACAATGCGCTTGGAAGACCCTTCATGCCTTTGATGCCGCCCAAGAATTTCTCAAGACGGTCTTTTTCTTTGCGAAGAATGATAACTTCTTTCTTAGGAAGAACTTCGAAAGTGCCGTCCTCTTCCCATTTCTCAAGCTGCTTCAAACGGTCGATACGTTTTTGAATAGTCGAGAAGTTAGTCAGCGTGCCGCCAAGCCAACGTTGGTTGATGTAGAAGTTGCCGCAACGCTCAGCTTCTTCCTTAACGGAATCTTGAGCTTGCTTCTTCGTTCCTACGAACAGCATAGTGCCGCCTTCAGCAGCAACCGATTTAACGAAGTTGTACGCTTCGTCAACCTTTTTAACTGTTTTTTGCAAGTCGATAATGTAAATGCCGTTTCTTTCTGTGAAGATATAACGATCCATTTTAGGGTTCCAGCGACGAGTCTGATGACCGAAGTGTACCCCAGCTTCTAGAAGCTGCTTCATGGAGATAACCGCCATTCTTCAACACCTCCTAATATGGTTTTTATGTGCTCCTCCGCCTCTCGCATCTTTTGTCAAAACTTTCGCCGGGCGAAAGCACCTTTTGACAAAATTGAAAGACGTGTGTTTTTAACACCGAGAATTAATATATCATAAATGCGTTGCGGTTGCAACAAATCTTTGGTTATATACCTAACTTTGCCCACAGAAACGCTACTTCGTAGGAAGCGGATTGCCGGTTACGACTTTTATTGCCTCTCCCGCCGTCATTCCTTCGGAAAACTTAAACGTTCCGGCGCGGACCGCCTTCTCGTCCTTTTTCATCTTTGCGATGAATGCTTGCTCTTCTGCAGAATTTGTAAAAACGCGATTCTCCGACAAAAGCGCTGCCGCTTCCGTTAAGCTGCTGCCGGGATAAATGCGCAAAATAATTTCCGTTGGCGACGGCGTTGCAACCATTTCCGGAGTAGCAGTCGTTTCAGGCGCCGTAGTCGAAGCCGGCTCCTCCGGTTCATTTGCCGGCGCTGCCGGATCTTCCTGCGCATCATCCTCCGCTTGCCCAGCAGCTTCTCCATCAGAGCCTCTGGCGCTGCTCGTTGACGGCTCAGAAGGCTGCCTGGCTGCTAGCAGCTCGGCAACCTCCTGTTCCGTGTACATTTTTTCCTGATCGCCAATGACGATATCGGTTTGCGCCGCATAAATCAGCTGCAGCATTAGCGCGCCGATCATGATCCCTGCGCCTAAGCCCGCCATAAAAAATCTTTTATTTGACATTGGCGCTCTCCTCCTGCTTGGCCAATCCCATGATTAGGCTGATCTCGCCTTTATGGATGCCGAGCTTTCTGGATATCGCCTCGATCGACTTGCCTTCCTCATAAAGCTGGAACAGCTCCGCGTATCTCGACCTGATCGTTTCCTTCGCAGGCGCCTCAGCTTCCGGGACGATTTCATCCTTCGGCTCGATAGCAGCCGCTTCGACGTGCCCGGCCGCCAACGGTTGCACAGGCTGTACAGGCTGAATCGTCTGAATGGGACGCGACTCCAGCAAAGCGATCCGCTCGGCCGCTTGTTGCAGCTGCTGTCTCAGCTCCTCCAGTTGTCGCTCCTTTTGCGCTGCCTCTGCCTTCGCTTCCTTCTGCGCTTTAATGACTAGCTGAGCAAGCTCCTCGTTGTCCTTCTCCATATTTTCCATAAACTGCTCCAGCGCCGTTTCCATGTTTTGAATGGATTGCGGTTCGGCTGGAGCTGCTTTTTTCGATTTTGGCAAGGCAAAGGCAGCTACAATTATTACAGCTCCGAGAAGCACGATATAGTGCCAACCGTCTTGCAGCATGCTAATTACCATCCTTTCGGCTTTCCGCCCTTCGCTCTACAGCTTGATGTCAAAATGATGCCCTTTGTAAGGATGGAAGGGCGCTTCCTTTTCTTCGCCTTGCAGCGCCTCATCATCATTCCCGTTCCGTTTCTTCTTCTTTTTATTTGAGCCCTGCTTCCGCTCCTGCTCGTTTTTAATCGAAAGCGAAGAAGGGTGCTCAACAGCCGTATTTTTTGAGCGAAGCTCCTCGGTATGCTTGACCGATTCCTTTGCCAACAGCTCCTGCTCGGATACCGGCCTCTGTATAGCTTGGCCATGCGTGCTGCCTAACTCTTGGGTACGCGGAACTGACATTTGTAAATCGACCGTTCGAAATGTCATATTGGTTTCCCCCTTCCAGCAATTAAGAAGTTATTTAATGTACGGGAACGAGCACAATCTCGCTATCAATCAGCTGAAAAGCTACACGTTTGGAAGCATCCTTCACAAATTTCGTATAACGACCGATAACGATTTTCGTTCCGCCATATACGATATTGGCCGCTTCCACTCTTGCGCGGTCGGTATTTTCCAACGTCTTTTCAATCTCCAGTATTTTCTCTTTCGTCTCATCGAGCTCGGCTGCCGATTGGCGCTTCGTTGCGGAAAATTTCGCTCTCAACTCCATCTTCTCGTTCGTCAGCTGGCCGGCTGCGGCAAGCTGGTCAAGAATAGCAAGCGCTTTCTCCGATTTGTCTATCGATTCGACGATTTCCCGCTGCTTCTTCCTCAGCTCTGTAAGGTTCGCTCTTGCTTCAGGCCTGACGCCGACCTCGATCGTCGTTGCCGTAGACATCGCATTGCCGATTGTCCGGGCGATGACATTATCGCCGGCTTGTACAACCCCGCCGACAATAAGTCCCTTTGCGCCGGAGCATATAACGTTTTGACCGGCTCTTACGTTCGAATGCATAATGCTTTGCGAGACGGTCACGTCTTCGCCTGCGGTCACATGACCGTCTTGAATAAAGGAGCTTTTGACGTTTTTGCTTGCCCTCACGAAGCCTTTATTTCCTGCTATTATGCCGCCCGTTACTTCAATTGAGCCTTCCGATTCCAGCTCTGCCCCCTCAACTCCGCCGATAACGCGAATATCGCCGGAGGCTTTGACGCGAAAGCCGCTGAGCACATTGCCGCGAATGACGACAGTCCCGACAAAATCGATATTGCCGACACGATAATCGACATCGCCATTCACTTCAAATACAGGGAACACATTGATTTTATCGTTGTCCGTTAAGGTGACCATGCCGTCAATTGCCGCGTAAATCGCGGTTTGCTCCGCATTCAGCACTACATTTTTCCCGACCTTGAAGCGGGCTTGCTTGCCCTGCTTCGGATCGAGCACCTGACCGGTAACCGTCATGCCTGGCATGCCCATTTCCGGGTCAATGCGCCTCGCGATCAGCTGCCCGCGATTCACATTGTTAATGTGCTTAATTTCCTTAAAATCCACTTTTCCGTCTTGAAGCTCGGCTGGTTTCGAATCCTGCTCAGACATATTATAGATCATCTTTATGTAACCGTCATTGCCGGGATTGGACGGCTTTCCCTTGGCAATCAGCGTCTGCTCTCTACAGTAAGCAAGCGGGTTGGTCGAAATCTGCTTTAATACGTCCAGCTGAACGCCTTGAACAACGCCTTTGCTTCTAATAAAAAGCTCCAATTCATTCGCGCTGCATTGAAATTCATCTGTCATGCGGGTAAAAATCAGATAGGCGGACAACAGATCCGTTGAAAGCTGTATACGCAAAAAAGTATCGAGCTGCTGACTATCCATTTGTATCCTCCCTTCTAGTGCTGCATGAGTTGATCTTTATACTTAGCCAGCGCCCCCCTAAGCCTTAAAATCGCTTTGGAATGCAGCTGGGATATTCGCGACGGGGATAAGGACATCACTTCGGCAATTTCACTCAACGAGAGCTCCTCGTAATAAAAAAGGGAAACGACCGTTCTTTCTTTTTCGGTCAAACGCTCAATGCCTTTAACAAGCGATTCTTTCAAATAAAACTCATGCACTTTATAATCAGGATTTTTTGCCTTGTCATCAACAAGCAGCGACATTCTAGTCTCCGATTCCTCCTCGCGAATCGGATCCTCCAAGGAGCAAATGGTCGTCACCGCGATATCCTGCAGCATGACATTGAATTCCTTCTCAGATACTTGCAGAAATGAGCTTATCTCTGCATCCGTTACGGAGCGCAAATACTGCTGCTCCAAATGCTGATAAGCCTCCTCCACCCGCTTCGCCTTCTCGCGTACGGAGCGCGGCACCCAGTCGCCCTGGCGCAGACCGTCAATAATAGCGCCGCGGATTCGCCAGGAGGCATAAGTCTCGAACTGAAGGCCCCTGTTATAGTCAAACTTCTCGATCGCATCGATCAAGCCCATGACGCCGTTGCTGGCCAAGTCATCTCTGATCACATTTTTGGGCAGTCCGATAATCATCCGGTTCGTAACAAAATCGACCAACGGCAAATATTGCTCAATGAGCCCCTTCTTCGCTTCGAGGTCGTTGTCTTCCTTCCAAGCTTGCCACAGATGGATGTTTGTCAAATGAGTTACTTTCGTCTCGTTCATCGACTCACTCTCCTGTCAGGTGACGAATTGCTTTGGCCAATTCCTCAGGATCATTATTTTTCGCAGAAACGAGCTGCGGCGGATTCAGCGGTCGAAACTCCGCCTTGTCCTGCCCAATCTCAGCTTCCTTTCCGCTGCTTATTCCTTCTTTCATTTGCGATTTCAGCAACGCATTCAAATCGTCACTCTCGTCCGGCGTCAGCAAATCCAGCTGACTTCCTTTGCTTTCATCCTGCTGCGTTTGTTCGCCTATCATAGCTGGCGGCTTCAAAATAAGCGCGATTATGAACCTTACGGCAAACGCAAGAACAAAAAAAGCGATGAAAGCGTACATGCTTCGAAATAAAGTTACAGACAACGGATTTTTCCCAATCGAGAAAAGGGCTGTCAGCAATAAGCCTGCAATTCCAAAACCTATATTCCATCGCCATGTTCCCAGCATTTCAAATCTCCTTTATACCATACTGCACACTTCGAATCATGAGCATGCCTCGATCACTGTCGAACTCAATCGTGCGCCCAAAGTTCCCTCCGGTATCCTGGCTAAGGACAGGTATCTTATAGCTGTGCAGCATAGCCAGGCATGATTCGACATTGCGCGGACCGATTCGCATCGAATCAGAATGGCCTGCCATGACGAACATTTGAGCGCCGCCGGCAAGCTTAGCCTGCAGCCTCTCTACCGCTGCGCCTGCTCCCGCCATCCGCTCCAGCAGCTCCGGAATGGCCGTATCCGCATACTTGGCTAAATTGATCGATGCTTCTCTAGCAATCTCGGAGGACGGCAGCATAACATGCGCCATGCCCGCTATTTTTCTGGAAGGATCGTACAAGGCGAGCCCCACGCAGGAGCCCAGCCCCGTTGTTTTTAAAATAGCGCCCTCTGTTGCAATATTCAGATCTGCCATGCCTACCTTAATTATGCTTTGCTGTATCATTCGGAGCCGACTCCTAAAGCCTTAAAAATTTTGTCGAACGATTCCGGGTCGGGAATAAGGAAAAAATGTCCTTCGAGCGCTTGCCCGTCGCCTAGAAAGGTCGTTTCTATAAGGAGCGCCGCATCTCCCATCTCCCCATACTGAACCAGCCCGTAACTCAGTATGGCTCCTGCCATGTCCAGTGCGATCGCCGGAACGGAAGGCGCCATAGACAAGCCGATGAAATCAGCCAGCGAGCTTAAGTAGGAGCCCGTCAAAATGTTGCCGATTTCGCAAAGCGCGGACAGCTCCATCTCCGTGTAGCCATCGCTGCTGTGCTCGTCAAAGGAAAGCAGACCCTGCAGCATCCCTTTTGCGCTTTCCTCTTTAATAAGAAAGAATAGATTTCCAGGAGATTCTCCCTCTACGCGCAAGAAAACGGCAATAACGATTTGTTCCGAGCCGCCTACACGCTCGGCGACCTCTTCGAAAGGCAACAGACTAACTTTAGGAACGGCCATGTCTACCGGCTTGTCCAGCAATGTGGACAGAGCGGTTGCGGCGTTGCCGGCCCCGATATTTCCAACCTCTTTCAGAACGTCAAGTTCAAAAGCCGCCAATCGATTAATAATACTCACTTCTATACCTCTAGCTGTTCCAGTTGAATAATTTCATCCTTGTTCAAAACTTCGCTCAGGTTAAGCATGATAAGCAATCTGCCTTCGCCGAATTTGGCGATGCCGCGTAAATATTTCGCCTTGATGCCGCCCACGATTTCAGGAGGCGAATCGATAGAATCGGTATTAATGTCAATGACGTCATTGGCTGAATCAACGATGAAGCCAACCTCAAGGTCAGCGACTGCAACGACGATGATGCGCGAGTTTTCAGTCGCCGACGTCTCCGTCAGGCCGAAACGGCCGCGCAGATCGATGACAGGCACGACTACTCCGCGCAAATTAATGACGCCTTTGATGAAGCTCGCCGTTTTCGGCACTCTCGTAATCGGAGACAATCTCTCAATCGTCCGAACCTTATCTACCTCTATGCCATACTCCTCGCTGCCAAGCGCGAATACGATTACCTTCAACTCTTCTCCCATCGTTAAGCCCTCCCTATTTAATTAGTGCATTCGTATCAATAATGAGTGCAACATAGCCGTCGCCCAAAATGGTTGCGCCGGATATCGCATTGATGTTTTTCAAATAGCCGCCCAGCGACTTGAGCACGATCTCGCTTTGGCCGATAAAATCATCGATCATAATCGCCGCCCATTTATCGCCTTTGCGCACGACGACAATTTCGGTCTCATCCTCATCCTGCTCGTTATAGTCAGGCGAATCAAGCACCTTGCTTAGCGATACGAGCGGAATAACGGCATTGCGGAACTCTACCATTTTGTTGCCGTGCACATTCAAAATTTGTTCCTTCCGGATAATCGCCGTCTCCACAATGGAGGATAGCGGTATTGCGTATTTCTCCGAGCCAAGCTTAATCAGCATCGCGGAAATGATAGAGAGCGTAAGCGGAAGCTGAACGGAAAACTTCGTTCCTTTGCCTTGCGCCGAATCGATCGTCACATTGCCGCCAAGCGATGTAATTTTCGTGCGCACGACGTCAAGCCCGACTCCGCGTCCCGATATGTCGGAAATTTTATCAGCCGTGCTGAAGCCAGGGGCGAATATAAGCATATTTATTTCCTGGTCAGTCAGCGTGCCCGCCTGATCCTGGGTGACGATGCCTTTTTTGATTGCCGTCGCCAGCACCTTCTCGCGGTTGATGCCCTTTCCGTCTTCCTCAACCTCAATAAAGACATGGTTGCCGCTGTGGAAGGCGCGAAGATGGATTGTGCCCGTCTCGGGCTTGCCTGCCGCAATACGCTCGCTTGTCGTTTCAATGCCGTGATCTACGGAGTTGCGCAGCAGATGGACGAGCGGATCGCCGATTTCGTCAATAACGGTGCGGTCCAATTCGGTATCCGCGCCCGTAATTATAAGTTCGATTTTTTTGTCCAGCGATTTGGACAAATCTCTGATCATGCGCGGGAAACGGTTAAATACCGTATCGACCGGCACCATTCTCAGCTTCAATACGATATTTTGCAAATCGGAGCTTACACGCGACATATGCTCAACCGTCTCCAGCAGATCGCTGCGTTTAATTTCGCTCGCTAGCTGCTCCAGTCTTACGCGGTCAATAAGAAGCTCGCTGAACAAATTCATCAGCGTGTCCAGCCGTTCGATATCGACACGGATTGTTCTTGCAACACCGCCGCCGCTGACTGGCGAAGAGGCTCTTTCCTTAGAGGCGCTTGCCGGCGCAGCTGTGGCAGCAGTCTGCTCCTTCGCCGCACTGCTTTCTTCCGCCGCCGCAGCCGCCGCTGTCTGCGGCAATCCTGCCGCCGCCGCAGCTTCCAGCATCATAAGCGATTCCTCGTCAAGCAGCGTAACGGAAGCCGATTCAATTTCAGAAATATCAGTAATTTGCTTCTGCAGCGATTCTCCTTCAGTTTCAGAGATGACGAATATAGTGAAGAACCGGTCGAATTTCTCCTGCTCCAAATCTTGCACGGACGGATCCGACTTTACAATTTCGCCTTGCCGCTCCAGCAGGTCAAACACCATATAGGCGCGAGCAGCCTTCAGCATGCACGATTCCATCAATGCTACTTGGATATGGTACACATGATGCCCGGCTTCGATAGACTGCTTCAAAACCGAATACTGGAATTCATCCAGCAGCAAAGTTCGCGGCAAAGCATCTGCGTTGGCAGCTGCAGCTGGCGCAGGCGCTGCAGGCGCCGCTCCGGCCTTATAATCGCTCTTCATAATCGTTTGCAGCGATGCAACGATAGAGGTTACATCCGCCTTGCCTGTGCCTCCGCCTACAATATCCTGAACCATCGCTTCCAGCGCATCGAGCCCTTTGAACAATACATCAAAAATGAAGCTGTCCATTTTCAATTTATTGTTGCGCACAAGATCCAGAACATTTTCCATTTCATGAGTCAGTGATGCCAAATCTTCAAAGCCCATCGTAGCGGACATCCCCTTCAGCGTATGCGCCGAGCGGAAAATGTTTTGCACGATGGTTAGATCCTCTGGTTCAGTTTCAAGACGGAGCAAATTTTCATTCAAAGACTGCAAATGATCATTCGACTCGTCAATAAACATGGACAAATACGCATTCATGTCCATTTGACAGCACCTCCTGATAGTATGAGAGAAGCTTCTCCCGAAGTGGTTCAAGGATGAGCGTCCGCATTGCTGCGGAAGTAATTTATCGCCAAAAAGAATTTACAACGCGCCAGCCGTTTCAAGCGGTATAAATTCTTGTATGGTCCAAACAGGCTAGATCTTTTACTTTTTGACGGCATTCACGATGTGCGCCGCTATGCCGGGCAGCGGCACGATATGTTTGACGCAGCCGCTTTCGATCGCCGCTCGGGGCATGCCGTACACGATGCAGGTTTCTTCCGCCTCAGCTATCGCCGACTCGCCTCCGCTTTCCATTAACAGCTTCAAGCCTTTTGTGCCGTCGCTGCCCATTCCTGTCATTATGACGGCATGCCTTCTCAATTCAGGAAACGGCGTAAGCGACTCGAACAAGATGTCGACGGAAGGGCGATGGCCGTTTCTAGGCGGCTGCTGCGTCAGCGCGATGGCGTAGCCGTCGGCGTCTTTGGACAGCTCCATATGATAGCCTCCAGGAGCGATATAAACGACGCCGGCTTTCAGCTTCTCGCCATGAGCCGCTTCCACAACTTGCAGTTCGCTAAAGCTGTCGAGCCGCTGGGCAAGCGATTTCGTAAACTTAGGCGGCATATGCTGTACGACGAGCACGGGCGCCGGCAAATCGCCTGGCAAAGAGCTGATCACCTCATGCAATGCCCGAGGACCGCCTGTTGAAGTGCCGATCGCTACCAAATGTGAAAATGTATTGCTGATCGGCTGCTTTCTTTGGGTTGCCTTCTCTCCCAAAGTTGCTTTTCCGGCATGCAAGGCAGTCACTTCATAGTCTTTGGCTGCATTCGCGCTTTTGGCGGACGCTGCAGCTTCTAACTTATTCGACACATTTAGTCTAGATGCCTTCTCATTTGTCGTTTTGTGTAAAATATTAGGCGTTCCCGCTTTTTCCTGCTGCTCAGCCGGACTGGGCCGCTGCTTCGGCTTGTTTTGCTTAGCCGGATCGAGTGACGGAGTCCGATCAGGCTTTTTGGGCGGAGGAATAGGAAGCTCCGGTTCCTGCCGCTTGATTATGGATGATTTAAGCCTGTGGCGCTGGGTAAGTACGGCTATATTCAGCTTCTCCAGCAGTTGGGCGCCTACCTGGCGTATATCGTTCGATATGGCGCTGGAAGGCTTATGTATGAAATCAAACGCTCCGTACTGCAGAGCTTTAATCGTTTCTCTCGTGTGGTCCTCGCTAATTCCCGACAGCATGATAACGGGAGTAGGATGCGTCCGCATAATTTCCTGCAGCGCTTCTAATCCGTTCATTTCAGGCATTTCAAGGTCGAGCGTCACCGCATCGGGCTTGTATACTTTAACCGCTTCGACAGCTTCTTTTCCATTTTTCGCCGTAGCGACAATGATAAATTGCGAATCCTGCAATATTAAATCGCTGACGATTTTGCGCATAAATGCTGAATCGTCGACTACAAGCACTCGGTAAGGAGCCATCATATCCCCTCCTCAATCTCAAAGGATTATCGTGTAAGCCGGAACATCTTTTGTACAAATCCTTTTAACCCTGTATGGCCTTGGCTGCTTTGAGGCAGTTCTAAATAGCTTCTCGTCAAGCGATTCATCGCTAAAGCCGCGCCGCTATCCGGATATGCGACTAGAAAAGGCTGCTGCCGCTTTACCGCTTTCGATACGTTAGGGTCGTCCGGCAATATGCCGAGTGTTGGAAGCTCAGCCTGCAAAAAGCGCTGCGCTACAGTCGTAATATTGTTCGCCGTCTGTTCGCCTTCCCTCCGGTCTGACGCACGGTTCACGACAAGCTTGAAGCGGACGTCCATCCCCATTCCCTTAACCATCTTGATCAACGCATATGCATCCGTAATGGAGGTCGGCTCAGGAGTTGTTACGACGATCGTTTCATGCGCCGCTTCGATAAAATTTACCGTTTCCTTCGACAGCCCTGCGCCGGTGTCAAAAATAATATAATCGTATTTGCCGTGCAGCTTTTCGATTTCATTCGTAAACCACGCAAGCTGCTCCTTGCTTAAGTCGAGCAAATCTCGAAAGCCAGAGCCGCCGGCAATAAAGTGAAGTCCTTCCGTGCCTTCCTGGACGATATCCCATATCGTCTTCTCTCCCTTTAACAAATGATATAGATTGTAGGGAGACGGAACGCCCATCAGCACATCGATGTTCGCCATACTAATGTCGGCATCGAATACGAGCACCTTTTTGCCAAAGCGCTGCAGGGAAAGAGCGAAATTCAGGCTAAAATTCGATTTGCCAACTCCGCCTTTGCCGCTGGTGACTGTTATGATTTGAGTTGTCCGACCTTCCTCCATATACATTCGCTGCTTTACCAAATTGCGAAGCGCCTCAGCCTGATCATTCATGGGCCGGTTCCCCCAATAAATGATGAATATATGAATCCGCATTGAATTTCTCAATATCGTCAGGAACCGTCTGTCCGCTAGTTAAATATGTCGGGCATAATTCGTATTCCAACACCAGATTCATAATCGGGCCGACTACCGAAGTTTCATCAAGCTTCGTAAAAAGCACTTTTTTGACGCCGTAATTGCTGAACTGCCCGGCAACTGCCGCCATGTCCTTCGTCTTTCCCGTCAAACTTAGAACTAGTATCGTTTCAGTCGGCTCCTTCGATTGAAGCAGGCTGTTAACTTCCGAGACATGCAGCTCGCTGCGGAAGTTTCTGCCGGCTGTATCGAAGTAAATGAGCTCTTTGTCAGAAAGAAGCTTGTACGCTTTCGCCAAATCCATTGCCGAGAATACAATTTCCAATGGGACGTTTAATATGTTTGCATATGTGCGCAGCTGGTCTACCGCTGCAATTCGATATGTATCCGAAGTAATGAAGCCTACCTTCCGGCCTCTCTTCAGCGTCTGCTCTGCAGCCAGCTTTGCGATCGTCGTCGTTTTGCCGACTCCTGTAGGCCCGACAAACGCAATTACGCGCGCATCCTCGCTAATGCCGCTGCAGCAGTATGGACTTAACATTTCCTTAATCTTCACGGCAGCAAGATTCCATACCTGCTGCTTATCCAACGAATCCCCGCTCTCGCTCTGCTGCTGCGCAATCGCCTCCACGATGGCATCGGCCCATTTCGGATCGATTTCCTGTTCCAGCAATCTGCTTTTTAAGGCCAGCAGTTCCTCAGACAGCATGGCGTAATCGCGCTGCTGCCTGGACATCTTCTCCATGTACTGCTTCAAATCGCGTAATTCATTAATTATGAACTGCTCGCGTTCGTTGCTTGGCGAAGCAGCCGGTGGTGCTGCAGCCGGCGCGGGTGCTGCAGGCGCGGCCTGAATAGCGCTTGCGCCTCTTCCGGCCATCTGCAGCACTTGCTCGACTGCGACATCAACGTCAATCGCCGGAGATGATCTACGCTGCTGCGGGAGCGGCTTGCCCACTGAGCTTGATTCAACTGCAGCGTACACTTCCACCTTCTTTTTGCGGAATAAGCCGAGAAACCCGCCTACCTTAATATCTTTTGAATTAATGATGACCGCATCATTACCGAGCTCCTGGCGAATTAACGCAACCGCATCAGGCAAAGCGTCCACTACATATTTCTTCACTCTCACAAGTTCACCACCCCTACGCTTTGAACCTCGACATTAGGCTCAAGCTCGCTATACGACAAGATCGGCACATCCTGCATCGTTCTTTCCACGATTTGCCTCAAATACATGCGGATTGTCGGCGAAGCTAGCACGACAGGCTGCTGTCCGGACTGCAGCTGCCGATTGACCTGTTCGTTCAGCTTTTGATAGATTTGCTGCGTTGCAACAGGGTCAAGCGCAATATAGCTGCCTTGATCGGATTGCTGAACGGATTCGGCAATTCTTTTTTCCAGCTGCGGGCCTACCGTTATAACGCGAAGCGTTTCCCCGCTATGAGTAAACTGCTGCGTAATTTGTCTTGAAAGCGCTTGGCGCACATACTCGGTCAAAATGTCAGGATCCTTCGTATACTGCCCATGATCGGCAAGCGCTTCGAAAATTGTAACCAGATCGCGAATCGATACCTTTTCGCGCAGCAGCTTCATTAGAACCTTTTGAACGTCGCCGACGGAAAGGATAGACGGAATCAGCTCGTCGATAAGTGCAGGATAAGATTCCTTTACATTCTCGATCAGCAGCTTCGTTTCCTGGCGGCCGATCAGCTCGTGCGCATGCCGTTTTACAATTTCCGTCAAGTGAGTCGCAACGACGGACGGCGGGTCTACAACCGTATAGCCGGAAAGCTCGGCGCGCTCCTTCATCGCCTCGTCGATCCAAATGGCAGGAAGACCGAAAGCCGGTTCTGTCGTCTCAATGCCGATAACAGATTCATCGTCGAAGCCCGGGCTCATTGCCAAATAATGGTTAAGCAGCAAATCGCCACGCGCTACCGTATTGCCTTTAATTTTAATGACATATTCATTAGGCTTAAGCTGAATATTGTCGCGTATGCGGATGACTGGCACAACTAAACCGAGCTCAAGCGCGCATTGCCTGCGAATCATTATGATGCGGTCGAGCAAATCGCCTCCCTGCTGCGTATCCGCTAGCGGGATTAAGCCGTAGCCAAACTCGAATTCGATTGGATCGACTTGAAGCAGGCTGATGACGCTCTCCGGACTGCGGACCTCTTCGATCTGCTGCTCCTCGACCATAAGCTCGTCCTCGACTTGCCTCTTCTCGATCGACTTTTGCATATACCATGCGCCGGCAGCAAGCATAATGCCAAAAGGCAATGTACGCATAAAGCCAATCGGCGTGAAGCCCAACAGCGTAATCGTTCCAGCCGCGATATAAAGCAGCTTCGGATATTTGAACAGCTGCTCCGTTACATCCTCGGCAAGATTGCCCTTCGATGCGGCTCTCGTCACGATCAAGCCTGCTGCTGTTGAAATAAGCAAAGCAGGAATTTGGCTGACCAGACCGTCGCCGATTGTCAGAATGGAATAGGTCTCAAGCGCGTCTGTAAACTCCATTCCCATAACAGCCATGCCAATAATAAAACCGCCGACAAGGTTAATGATAAGAATGATGATGGCGGCGATTGCATCGCCTTTGACGAATTTGCTAGCGCCGTCCATCGCTCCGTAAAAGTCGGCCTCAGACTCGATTTTCGACCGGCGCTCGCGAGCTTGTTGCTCATTGATCAGGCCGGCGTTCAAGTCTGCGTCGATACTCATTTGCTTCCCTGGCATCGCATCGAGGGTGAACCGCGCCGCTACTTCCGCTACGCGCTCCGAGCCCTTCGTAATGACGAGAAACTGTACGACGACGAGAATGAGGAAGACGATAAAACCGATCGCCACCTGACCGCCGCCAACCCAGCTTCCGAACGTGGCGACAACTTCGCCGGCATGGGCGTGGGTTAAAATATTGCGCGTCGTCGATACGTTCAACGCCAGCCGGAACAGCGTCGTAATCAACAGGATTGCCGGGAATATCGAGAAATCAAGAGCTTCCTTCGTATTCATGGCAATCAGCAAAATCATCAGCGCGATCGAAATGTTGAGAATGAGCAGTATGTCGAGCAATAAGACGGGAATCGGGATGATCATCATGAGCACAATACCGATTATTCCGACTAGAATGAGTAAATCCTTTGCTTTCATGATGCTACCCTCCTAAAAAGTTTGACGGAGTCAAACTTACTTCGTAAGCGATAACTTAAGTTTTGCGAATGCAAAACTTACTTCGTAAGCCTATACCTAGTTTGACGGA
>Ga0180215_1001110_pt1 | contig 30669 bp, 26 predicted proteins | sample eDN3rd37CBELigBY_FD_128871 | JGI IMG/M metagenome (GOLD analysis project Ga0180215, IMG submission 128871) | Enriched backyard soil microbial communities from Emeryville, California, USA - eDNA 3rd pass 37_C BE-Lig BY (version 2) (version 2) | ecosystem: Environmental > Terrestrial > Soil >...
ATCGCGGACGGAACCGGATCTGGCTCCACTTCATCGAGGGGCCGCCGAACGATCCCCGCGACTTCGGCTCGATGCGCCGGGCCTGTGTGGACGCGCGCTTCATCGAGCCCTTCCTGAAGCGTCCGGCTGGCGGGGTGGTGGAGCTGCGCGACGACGACTTCGTGGACCCCCTCGACCTCGATCGGGAGGTCCGCTGTGTGGGCGAGCCATGAGCGCGAGCAGGTAGGAATTTTTGGATATCAACGTCCCTTTGGTAGACTTCGGGGCTCCATGAAGGCACCTCTCGTCGCCTCGTCCGCGCTGCTGCTCGGCTCGATCCTCGCCCTTGCCTCCTGCAGCAAGGCTGAGCTGGTCGGCCTCGCTCCCCCGCCGAAGAGGCCCATCGACAACAAGCTAACCGTCACCGGCTCCTTCTGCACCGAGGACCCGCTGGCGGTGGAGTTCCCGGTGAAGATCCTCTTCGTGGTCGACACCTCCCAGTCCATGGACGTCACGGATCCGCCTGACCCCAGGCAGAACGGGGAGTCGGGCCGGATGCAGGCGGTGCTCGAGGTGATCGCGGAGTACGCCGGCGTGCCCGGGGTGGAGATCGCGATCCAGACCTTCAACGGCACGGTCCTCGACTCGACCCTGGGCTTTCGCCCCAACGTCGAGATCGAGGACGTGGCCTACCTGGTGGCGGCTGCCGCGGATCTGAACTTCGCAGGTGGAAAGACCAACTACGGCAGCGCCCTCGATCTGGCGTACCAGACGATCCTCACCGACACGCAAGCTGCGGAAGATCGGATGCGGGCGCGGTCGAAGTACGTGGTGATCTTCCTCTCGGACGGCCTGCCGGATCCCTATGTGCCCCGGGACGAGCTCCTCGCCCAGGTGGAGCGGATCCACGATCTGGAGCGGGAGCGAAGGCTCGCGGAGCTCAGGCTCCACACGGTCTACCTGGCAGGGCGAACCCCCGCCTGGCTGCAGCGTGAGCCGGAGGCGCTCCTGCGCGACATGGCCCGGGTCGGCAACGGCTCTTTCCGGAACGTGGGGAACGGCGAGCGGATCAACTTCCTGGACGTGGACTTCACCTCGTTCCGCCGCCTCTTCACTTTGAAGCGCTTCACCGTCATGAACGTCAACGCGCTCCCGGTGCGCGACGTCGAGCAGGCGGTGGACTCCGACGGCGACGGCCTCTCGGACGAGTACGAGCTCCTGATCGGGACCGACCCCACGCTGCGGGACACGGACGGCGACGGCTTCAGCGACTTCCTGGAGGACATGCTGCGCAACGCCGGCTTCGATCCCCTGGATCCCTCCGACGCCGACTGCGCCGTGACCGAGGACGACGACTACAACCGGCGCGACGACGACGGCGACGGGCTGCTGAACTGCGAGGAGCGCTTCCTCGGGACCAACCCCCGGTTGATCGACAGCGACGCGGACGGGCTCCCCGACTGGCTCGAGGTCCGCGCCGGGACCAGCCCCGTCTCCGACGACGTCCTCCGGGATCTGGATCGGGATGGCAGGAGCAACGGCGACGAGGTGCGGGACCACACGGATCCGAACAGGGCCGACAGCGACGACACCGCGTTCCTCCGCTACCGCTACGACCTGCGCCGGATGGAGATCCGAGACAGCAGGGTTTGTTATGATTTTTCGGTCTCGAACATCTCGATGGCTTCGACCCTGGCATCGGGCGACGAGGATCCGGGATGGAACGAGATCCATCTGGTGCTGGCGCAGGCCCCCGCTGACGCTCCCGGGGACTTCGGCGAGTTCCGGATGGCGTGCATCCGGGCCAGGTACCAGCTCCCTGCCGACGTGAAGTATCCGGCCAGCGGCAGGGTGGAGCTCGTGGAGAGCGATTTCAAGCGGGTCGGTGTGGTGGGCGACGACGACGGCTTCGATCCCGACCGGGATTGTGTGACGCCGCAATGAGCCCGAGAGGTGATGTCTTGAAGAAGCGACTCTTGCTGGGGTTGATCCTCGCCCTGGCGGCATGTGATGGCGGCAAGGATCCCGGGGACGGTCCCGATCCGGGCCAAGGCGGCCAAGGCGGCAGGGAGCGCTGCCAGATCGGCGAGAACCGCGACCCTGCCACGGCGGAGCCGCTGACCCTCGGCGAAGCGGCGAAGGGCTTCGTCTGTCCGCGCCGCGACGGGGACTGGCTGCGCTTCCAGATCCCGGCGGGGATGCCGCTGGTCCAGGTGGAGCTGGGCTTCTCCGATGGCGCGATCAGCCCGGTGGAGCTGGCCTACGAGATCTTTCGCGAGGGCGACCTCGACACGGCGGTGGCGTCCGCTGCGGACGAGGACACCAGCGATCGCCGCTCGGCCCTCAGCAAGCGCCACTACCTCGGCACCGAGGCCGCCACCTATCTCATCCGGATCTACGACGTGGGAGAGGATGAGGAGGACCGCCGCAACGCCTGGTCCCTGAAGATCACCGCCGAGGCGGATCCCGATCAGAACGAGCCGAACGAGAGCTGCGCAGCCGCCACGGTCCTGGAGGAGAGCGGCGAGGGGATGATCTCCTTCGAGGGCGATCGCGACGCCTTCGCCTTCGCCGTCCCCAGCTCCCAGATCGTCGAGGTCCAGGTGACCTCGGAGAAGACGCCGGTGGCGTTGAAGGTCTCCCTCTACGATCCCGAGGGTGGCTTCCTCTTCTCTCGCACCGATCCCTTGCGCGGCGCAGCCAACGAGATCGTCGTGCGCAGAGGGGTGCAGGAGGGCGGCACCATCTGTGTGATCGTCGAAGACATGGACGGCAACGCCGCGGATCCCTCCACCCCCTACACGATCGCCGCCACCATCGTCGCCGAGGACGATCCCAACGATCTGGGCGTCCGGAACGACAGCCCCGCCACCGCCACCTCGCTGGGGCGCGGCGGCGATCTGGAGGGGAGCATCTTCTCTCCAGGCGACCTGGACTGGTTCCGGGTGGACGCCGACGCCGGCGAGATCCTCGACCTCAGCGTGAGCTGCGACGACTGCGACTTCGAGCTGGCCGTGAACCTCGTCTACGGCCACGAGGGTTCGCCGTGCACCTCCGGCGACGCCTGCGACTACCTGCTCTCTGGCACCGCCTGTGGGAGCGGCGGGAGCTGCGGCTCCGGCGTCTGCCGGGAGACCCCGGAGGGCGACCTCTGCGCGATGAGCTGCAACAGCGATCTCGCCTGCCCCTCCTTCCAATGCCAGCAGGCCGGCGGGGTGCGGGCGTGTGTGGGCGGCGCGGTCTGCCTTCCGGACCAGCCCGAGACGGGCCTCTGCGGCGTGATCCAGTACGGTGAGATCGCGAAGGCCGGCACCTCCCAGCTGATCCACTTCGCGCAGCCGGTGCTCCGCGGACCGGTCTACGTGCTGGTGCACGCCTTCCGCGACGATCGATGGTCGGACGGGCGCTACCAGATCCGCGCGGCGCTGCGCGACGATCCCGATCCCAACGAGCAGGACGGCGCCCTCAACAACTTCTACCTCCCCTACCTGGACGTGGCTTCTCTGCAGGATCCGCTGCGGCGAGGTCGGGACCGAAGCCTCTCCACCGCCGCTCCCTGGGTCGACATCACCGAGATGCAGCCGCTCCTCGACGAGGAAGGGGAGCCGGTGATCGACGAGGAGACCGAGGAGCCCGTGCTGGTGGAGGTGGTCATCGCCAAGGAGGCCACCGGGGAGGGGTGCATCGGCTTCAGCGCCGACGTGGATGTCTTCCGCCTGGTCGGCGGGAACCCCTGCGGGACGGGGAACTGCGCCATGACCCTCGAGATCAACCTGAACGATCGGACCGGGAGCGACCTCGACCTGGCCTGGTTCATCTTGAACGAGGGGATGTCTCCGGTGACCTCCTTCCTGGAGAGCCAGCGGGGCGGCAAGGCGATCTTCGGGGACGCCGCCTGCGTGAACAACAAGGCGGTGGAGTGCAACACCTACAATCGAAACCACAGCGGGGACTACCACCTGGTGGTCTACGACTCCGGCCTCGACGATTGGGATGCGAACGGAGATCACTGCTACACCTGGAAGCTCGTGAGCGCCGTCGAAGCCGGCTGCCCCGACGCCTGCCCGAACGAACATCCGAGGAGCGGACTATGCACCTGCGAGGCACCAGCGCCATAGAGCCCGGAGGCGGTCGCTCGCGCCGCGCTCGGGGCGGAGGCCCAGGCCGCCTGGCGGCATCGGTCCTGCTGATCGGCCTGCTGTTCGGCTGCCAGGGAGGCACGCGCCCCGTGGCCATCGGCAACGAGGGCGGCACGGGCGGCAAGAACGAGGGAGGAAGCGGAGGCGACGAGCCCACCTGGACCTTCCGCACCTTGGACGGCGCCGACGACACGGGCTACCAGCCCGAGCTGCGCCTGGCGCCGGACGGCAGGCTCGCAGCGGTCTGGTACCGCCCCACCGATCGGGAGGGGATCTGCCAGCTCGCGGATCGGGAGCCCGGCGCCACCGACATCTGGGAGATCGTCTACGGGATCGAGGGGACGATCGGCGGCAGCTTCGAGCAGGAGGTGGTGACCGAGATCGAGCTGGTGGGCAGGCCCACCGGTCTCTCGCTGGCCTTCGAGCCCGGCGGCGCGCCGCTGGTGGCCTTCATGGGCGGCGAGCAGGCGGAGTTTCGCTGCGGCGCCACGGACTCGGTGATCGCCAGGCGCGGTCCCGGAGGTTGGACCCAAGAGATCATCGACGAGGAGGGCGACGTCCCCGCAATGGTCTTCGAAGAGGACGTGGAGCACTGCGCCAACTACCAGAACGCCTGCAACCTGGGCGGCGTGGTGGGGCTATGGCCCGCCCTCGGGATCTTCGAGGGGCAGCCGATCCTCGCCTACCGGGACATCCACTTCGGCTTCGGCGTGGACGCGGAGGAGAAGAGCGATCTGCAGCTCTACTGGCGCGGCGGGCTGATCACCGCCGAGGCGGTCTCTGGGGCGGGGAGCTTCACCCGCCTCGTGGTGGACGAGGCGGAGGCGATCCACATCGCCCACTTCAACCCCTACCACGTGGTCAGCGACGTCACCCAGGACTACACCGACGGCATCTGGTTCATTCACTACGAAGGCGGCGAGTGGAGCCGGGAGCGGGTCCTGCCCATCGGGGAGATAGGGGAGGGGATCGGCCTGGCGACGGTGGAGGATCGGCTGGGGCTCGCCTGGTTCGAGCCGAAGGCCGGGCGGATCCGCTACCTCGAGCGGGAAGCGGGGACCTGGGGATCGCCGGAGGTGGTGGACGCCAGAGGCAGGACGGGGCTCTCTCCCTCCCTGGCCTTCGACGCCCAGGGGCGGGCGGCGGTCTCCTACCGACTCTGCGGCGCGGCGGGGCAGCAGGGCATCGACTGCCAGGCGCCGGACGATCGCCTCCGCTTCGCCGTCCGCACCGACGATGGCTGGGAGACCACCACGGTGCGCAGCGAGGCAGGCAAGCAGGAGGGGCTCTACACCTCCCTGGTCTTCGACGGGGATGGCAGGCCGGCGGTCGCCTTTCAGGAGTCGTTCTTCGATTCGATCGATCAGGTGGTGCGCCGCAGGCTCGTTCTGGCGCATCGTGAGGCAGCACCATGAGAACTTTCGTATTGGCAGTCGTTTCTTCGTCTCTGGTCGTGCTCGCTGCAGGATGTGATTCGGGGCCCTGCGGGGAGGAGCCGAACCAGCTGGGCGGCTCGGTGTCGGAGCTCTACGACATCAAGTCCGACGGCGTGCGCGCCAGGATGATCGACCAGGACGTGGTGACGGTGGAGTACTTCCACGGGGAGAACATCGTCACCAAGGTGGTCGCCAACGTGAAGGGCTTCAAGGTGGGGGCAGCGTTTCCTCTGCGGGATGGCTCCATTTATCGGGTGACCTCGCCGCCCACCGAGTTTCCGGAGCGGGTGGAGGCAGGGGCCATCACCTTCGAGACGGGGCTGGAGGAGGGCAGGGAGGTGGCGGGCTGCTTCACCGGCAAGTTCCTGATGGATGACGGCAGCCAGCGCACGATCAAGGGCGCCTTCGAGACCAAGCTCGAGGCGGGGTTCTGAGCGTGATCTCTTCCTGGCGATCGCAGCAGGAGCGGCGGGGATCGGAGGCGCTGCGGTGTGCAGCCGGCGCCCCTGCCCCTGAGCGGCGAGGGGGCGCGGCGGCGAGGCCTGCGCGGGCCCCGAGGCTCGGCGATCTCGCCCTGCTGCTCCCGCTCGCCCTCGTCTTCGGCTGCACCGACGCGTCGCTGTACGGAAACGCGCCCCTGCTGGATCCCGACGAGGTGCGGATCGCGGGGAGCCTCTGCACTTCGGATCCGGACGAGCTCGGCTTTCCGGTCAAGGTACTCCTGCTCGTGGACACCTCGGTCTCGGACGGCGACTACGTCAGCCAGCGCGGCGCGTCCATCGATCGGATCCTGCGCTCCTACGCGAGCCCGAACACCACCTTCGGCGTGATCCGCTACTCGGGTCGCGCGTCGGGGACCGGCGGCTCCTCCGCCAGGCCCCCGTGCTCGTTGCAGAACCTCACCCCCAATGGCTTCACCAGGCGACTGGAGGACGCGGTCCTCGGGGTCCAGTGCACGGACGCCTCTCGCAGCGGCCGCGACTGGGGGGAGGCGCTCTCCCTGGCGAACAGCGTGATCACGGGAGACATCCTGCAGACGAAGCTCGGCATGCGCTCGCGCACGAAGTACGTGGTGGCGATGCTGACCAACGGTCCACCCACGGTCTCGCTGCGGCAGGAGTGGTGCGAGAGCCGGACCCCCGCGTTGGTGGGGCAGGTCTGCAGCAGCCGCTACGAGGAGGCGTTCTGCAGCGGGATGATCCCCGCGCCCCAGGACTGCGAGCAGGCCCAGTACACCAAGCTCGTCCGGGAGCTGAAGCGCTTCGCCGAAGAGAGCGGGGTGCAGGAGCTGCACTTCCACGCGGTCTACCAGCGGGATCCGGAGCGGAACGCTTCGCAGTTTCCCTCCGACCACGGGGGAGCCGTGGAGCTGCTCGCGCAGATGGCCCAGGCTGGCGGCGGCTCCTTGTATCGATTTCCCGGGCCCGCCCTCTGCAACGACGAGAGCGGCGGGGTGGGATGTCTCTTCTCCGCGATCAACCTCGCCAGCACCGAGGCGGTCTTCAAGCGCCGCGAGCTGATCGTCTCCAACCGCAACGCCCACGCCGGGCCGATGGGGGTGGAGGTGGACAGCGACGGCGACGGGTTGCCGGATCGGGTGGAGGAGGAGCTCGGGACCTCGCCTCTCCTGGCGGACACCGACGGCGACGGCCTCTCGGATCTGGTGGAGCATATGCTCCGCACCGAGGGGCTCGATCCCCTGCGCCACGAGCGGGACGATCCCGATGGGAACTGGCCCAAGGAGTGCCCGCTTCCAGGGAGCGGCAACCCCAACGCCTTCCCGCCGGAGCGGGACAGCGACGGTGACGGCCTCACAGACTGCGAAGAGGCGCTCCTGCGTAGCCAGGCCACCCTCTTCGACAGCGACGGCGACGGGATCCCCGATCCCCTCGAGCTCAAGTACGGCACCAACCTGATCGCCCACGACGCCTTGGAGGATCCCGACGCGGACGGCTTCTCGAACATCGACGAGTACCGGGCGCACCGCGATCCCCTCTCCCGGGATCGGATCCTCGAGAAGAGCTACCGCTACGAGATCGTGAACGAGCGGCAGACCTCGGTGGTGGCCACCTCCCAGCCCTGGGGGGTGACCGGCGTGAACCTGTTGCAGGTCTCCGACGACACCCAGGACGGGAGAGGCACGGTCTACTGGGTGCCGCCGGCGGATCCGAACCGACCGATCTCCAGCGAGAACCCGGGCTATCTCTCCTGGCGGGCGCCCCTGGACACGACGCCGAACGGCGCGGATCCCGGCAGGGGCCCGGCGGTGGCGATCACCGGCGACGGCCGCTTCGAGCTCCGCTCCGGCGGCGGCACGGACGAGGCTCCTTCCAGCGTGATCGCCGAGATCTACGCGGAGATGCTGCCGCGGCAGAGCACGAGGGACGACGTTCGGCTGCACCGAAGCGAGCGGGTCTGCTTCGACTTCAAGGTGCGCAACGTCCGCCTCCTCCCGACCCTCGAGGTCGACGAGGGGACCCCGGCAGGGACGAACTTCATCGACGTCTACCTCTCGGAGGTCCCCAGCAACCACCTCACCGGCGCGGGGATCATGCGGGTGGCGACGATCCCGGTGGTCTACGATCCCAAGGCGAGCCGCGGGCAGGACATCGTCCTCGAGGAGAGGGACCTGCTGCTCTTCGGCGATTGAGTCAAAGGGGAGAGGCTAAGGGCCGGCGAGGACGGTGCCGCTGACTCCGACCAGATAGAAGCGCGCGGCGCTCTCTTCGGTCTCGGGATCGGTGAAGACTCGTCCCCAGACGCCCTCGAGGCGGTGGTCGGTGATGTTCTTCACCACCGATGCCCGCTGGCCGTTGAGGCGCAGCACGGTGCCGCCCCAGCCGACCGCGTAGGCCTCGCCCATGGAGACGCCCCAGACCGAGCGAAGGAAGACCTTGGGGGCGCCTGGGATCGGGTTTAACTCACCTTCGGCGCCGCCGCGGAGGATGGTGCCGTCGAGGCCCACCGCGTAGAAGGAGCTCGCGCTTGTGCCCCACACCGCGCGCAGCGCCTGGTTGACGCCGTCGACCCGCTGCCGCTGCCACTGTCCCTCCGCGTCGCCCCGCAGGAGCAGGCCGAGGTTGCCGACCGCCACACCCTGGCCCTGGCGATCGATGAAGAGGCCGTTGATGTTCTCGACGGTGTCGGACTCCACCTCGGTCCACCTGCCGTCCTCGTCGCGGCTCAGGAGGACGCCGCCTGCACCGGCAGCGTAGATCCGCCCGCCGCCCCCTGCGACGGCGTTGAGATCGCTCTCCACCGGTGTCTCCTCGAGCTCCCAGATCCCCACCGGCTCCTCCTCCGGATCGGCTCCGGGGAGCGGCTTGGGGATCTGGTAGTGGAGGATGATCCCGCCGCTCCCCACCGCGTAGACGTCGTCGGGGCCCTCGCCCCAGACGCTGCGAAGATCCTGGAGGGTGAGCTTCGGGAACTCCTCCCAGCCGTCCTCGATCCAGCGCAGGATCAGCCCCTCCTCTCCCACCGCCCAGACCACGCCGTTCCGATCGCCCCAGGTGGCGAAGAGGTTCTTCTGCGGTGGGCTCTCGGGGAGCGGCTGGAAGAACGCGCCGGTGGTGGGCCTGCCATCGTTCTCAATCGGATCCAGGCCGCCGCCCTCACCGCAGGCAGCGAGACCGCCGAGGAGCAGCAGGGGCAGAAGGCCGAAGCGCGCGGTGAGTTTCATGGAGTTCATTCTACAACTTTGACACGACCCGAACTCCATTCTACGATAATTTTCAAAGAATCACTCAACAGTCTCACTGCCTAGGAGTCCCGAGCGATGCTCGAGCTGATCAAGTCCGGGGAACCGTTCCTCTTCCTGAATATGATTGTGCTGATGGTGGGGATCGCGATCTCGGTCCAGCGCTTTCACAGCCTCTGGCGCAAGTACGGCGGCAACGTCGACGAGATGCTCCGGCAGGTGCTCGGCTACGTGGAGGCCGGGAGCTTCGCCAAGGCGATCCAGGTCTGCGGTGAGAAGGACCATCCCCTCTACGCGATCTTCAAGTCGGCCCTTACCCGCGCCAACCGCTCCGAGCGCGAGATCCGCCGCGCCGTGGAGGCGGCGGCCACCGAGGCGATCCCCAAGGTGCGAAAGGGCACCGGCTACATGCCGCAGCTCTCCAACATGGCGACCTTGCTCGGTCTGATCGGAACCATCCGCGGTCTGATCGAGTCGTTCGCCGGTATGGAGAGCGGCGACGCCGCAGAGCGGCAGGCGGCCCTCTCCAAGGGTATCGCCATCGCCTTCTACAACACCTACTTCGGGCTGGGCGTGGCGGTGTTCATCATCGCCCTCTACATGGTGATCCTGGGCAGGCAGAACAAGGTGATCGCGCAGATGGAGCTGGGCTCCGCCAAGCTGGTGGACGCGCTCCTCCTTCGCCAGTCCCTCACCCACGACGATCGGGCCGCCTGAAGATGAGCGTCTTTGGTGGCGGCTCGTCGGGGAAGCGGATCTTCGGCGGCGGCAAGTCCCTCTTCGGATCGGAGGGATCCGACGAGATCATGGTCGATCTGAACCTGACCCCGCTGATGGACGTGATGTCCAACATCCTCTTCTTCCTGCTCGCAGGGTTCGGCGCCGCGATCATCTCGTTCCTGGCGGTCTCGGTACCCGTGCAGTCGGACGCGCCGGGGGCGCCGCCGAAGACGGACTCCGTCACGGCGAACATCCGGATCATGCCCGACGAGTACCGGCTCACCCTCTCGAACGAAGTGGTGGATCGGGAGAAGCTCGACGCGCATCGGAAGATCCTGCCCAAGCGGAACGGGGCCTATGACAACGCGGCGATCGCGGAGCTGCTCTACAAGGTGAAGCTGGATTTCCCCGCGAGCGACACCCTGATCATCGTGCCCAGCGAGGCGACCACCTACGACGAGATCATCAAGTTGATGGATGGTGCCCGCGAGCACATGGTGGACGGAAAGCGGTTTCGGCTCCTGCCCAAGGTGGTGGTCGCCGATCTGATCAAGTCGGACGCGGCGGAGTAGGAGCAGCAGATGGCGATGTCTGGCGGCAGCGACAATGAGTTCGACGTACCCCTGAACCTGGTGGCGTTGATCGACGTCCTCACGAACCTCCTCTTCTTCCTGATGGTGGGCTTCGCCGCCCAGCAGGTCTCGGTGGCGGGGGCCAACGACATCAAGCTCCCCTCCTCGAACACCAAGGCCGAGATCGAGCTCTCGCTGGTGCTGGCGATCACCAAGGATCAGATCCTGCTGGACGACCTCCCCATCGCCCGGGTGGTGAACGGCGAGATCGAGGGGGCTCGCGAGGGAGACAAGATTGTCTCGATTTACGACCGCCTCAACACCCTGCGCGCCGCGCGGCAGGACGAGACGGGGGGCCTCTCCAAGGACGACGACGTGCTCTTCCTCGTCGCCGATCGATCGGCGCCCTTCACCCTGCTCGCGCCGGTGATGAAGACGGCGGCGATGGCGGGCTATCCGAACTTCCGCTTCGCGGTGGAGAAGCAGTAAGGGCAGCGCTACTCGACCTCGAGCAAGAACTCCTGCCAACCGACCCCGCCGCGATCGTCGCGGATCACGGTCCAGAGTCGGACGGGGCCGGGCTGGGTGGGGGCCGTCCAGATGTTGTCGGTGGTCGAGTCGAAGTCGCTGGCCTCGCGGCCGGTGCCGCTCTGGGCGAAGTCGCCGCCTGTCGCGTACCAGGAGACCCGGATGGACTCGCGTCGATCGACTACGGTGCGAGCGCCGACCTCGTAGACCACATAGGGCTCCGCGCCGGTGCAGGGGGCCTCGGCGCAGCTCGCCCAGGAAGCCCGCAACCGGAGGCGCTCCCCTGCGCGCACCACGTTGGCCGGATCGAACTCGGGTCCCGGGACGAAAGCCCTCTCTTCGCCGCCGCGCACCACGCTCAATCCCTGCAGCTCCGGGTTCTGGTTGGCGGTGTAGCGCCGGTTGAACTCCCCGAGCTGCTCCGGGGTCGCCCCTGCGAGCCCGCAGACGATCCGGGTCTGGCCCAGGGTCACCGCGGGCTCGGGGCCCTCGACGAAGATCCGCACGGGCTGGTGGTAGCCGCCGCTCGCGTCGGGATCCACCGGCCTCCCCGCCGGCTCCCCGCCGGAGGCAGGTGGGGCGGAGGGGCCGAAGTTGCGGCAGCCCTGGCGGGGGAGGGTTCCTTGGGCGGTGCTGCCTTCGCCGATCTGCACCAGGTTTTCGCCCTCCCGCTCCAAGCAGAGGAGGTTCACCGGGCCCAGCTCTGCCAGGGGCTTGCGCTCGTTGCAGAAGGCCCAGCCCATGTCGGGAAGCACTCCGTCGGCGCCGCCTCGGGCCACCAGGGCCTGGTAGCGCACCTGGGTGCCCGGCTTCGCCTCCGCTGGCTCGGAGCGGATCGCCAGCACGCGGGGCTCGCTCACCAGTGAGAGGTGATCGTCGAAGTCGACGCCGCAGCCGGTGAGCGAGAGCAGGCCGGCGCCTGCGCCGACGGCCAGGGTGTATCCAATTTTTCGAATGCTGCGCAGCGCTACCATGACCACCTCGCTCCCAGCATGGGGAGGATGGGAAAGCCGGAGATGTAATCTTTCTGGGTGAAGGAGGGGTCGTAGACGATCTCCTCCGGGTTCTCGTGGTTGGTCACGTTCTGCAGGTCCAGGTAGACCTCCAGCTCGGTGCTGTCGATCTCGAAGCGCTTGGCCACCCGGATGTCTGCGGAGATGAACGAGGGGATCCGCTCCGCGCCTTGGTCGCCGAAGACCGGCTGGTAGCGATCGTTCACCGCGTCGTAGTAGGAGCCGACCACCGGGGTGCGGGGGAAGCCGGTGGCGTATCGGAACCTGCCGCCGATCTCCACGCCGGCGCCGACCTCGAAGGAGGCCACCGCGGTGAAGACGTGGAGCTGGTCGTAGTCGAAGAGCCGCCAGTCGTCTCCGGGCAGATCCTGACGCTCGCTGCGCACCAGGCTGTAGCTCACCCAGCCGAAGAAGGGGCCGATCCGATCCTGGCGGAGCATGAGCTGGCCACCGTAGGAGCGGCCCTTGCCCTGCTGCACCAGGGCCCTGGCGAGGGCGGGGCTCTGGCTGGGGCTTCGGACCGCCAGGTCTTCGGAGTTGGAGACGAAGCCCGTTGCCTCCACCTCAAGAAGGTCCGTGAGCCTGTAGTTTCCGCCGAGGAGGAAGTGCCGCGCCCGGGAGACGCCGAGGGGCGGGGTGCCGAAGACCGCGGAGAGGTCCTCGCTCTGCGGGGGCTGGTGGTAGATGCCGAAGGCGGCCTTCAGCCCGAGCCTCTCCGTGACCTCGAACCGTGAGGCGAGCCTGGGCTCCACCACCAGATCCTGTCGGATGATGGAGATGGCGGGGCTGGTCCCGGTGCGCGGGGTGATCCGACTGGTCTGGGCCAGGAAGGGCTCGACCCGCAGGCCGGGGATCAGGTGCAGCCTGCCGTCGAGGAAGCCGACGTCGAGCTGGGCGTAGGGGGCGACGCTCGCGATCAGGGTCTCCCACTCGTCGGAGCCGATCTGTCCCGGCGGTGGCCTGCCGAAGACCGTCTTGTCGCCTTCGCGGGACGGCGCGCCGATGGAGCCGGAGCGGCGGAGGGACGAGGTCTCCACGTCGCCGTCGACGCCGACCTCCATCATCAGCCCGCTTGCGACCGGAGCCCGCCAGGATGCGCGGAGCCCATAGATCCGGCTGTCTCTGCCGAGCTCGATCGGGGTGGGGCCGAAGCGCTCCACCCGCGAGCTCGAGTCGGCGCCGAACGATCCCACTACGTTCACCACCGAGCCGTCGTCGTTGCGCTTGTCGTAGCGGGCGTAGAAGCGATGGAAGCCCAGGGAGGTGGTCTTGCTGGTCGAGAGCGCGGGGTCGGAGCTGGGGAGGGCGTGGTCGATCTCGTCGGAGGAGGCGAGGGCGCCCACCTCGAGGAAGGTCTCGGCGCCCAGCCGGTATTGGAGCCTGGCCTGCCCGTCCCAGAACCGAGGCATCGGCACATAAGAGCCGACGTCCTCGTCAGTGAAGTAGGAGCTGCTGCGGCTCACCACCTGATCCAAATGGCTGCGCCTGGCGGCGACGGCGATGTGGAGATCGTCGCCGAGCTTGGCGCGGGCGGAGACAGCGGCGTCGATCCCGTTGAGGTCCGCGCTCCCGTGGAAGCCCTCCTCGTCCAGGCGCTCGAGCTGCACCGAGACCAGACCCCCGAGGCCCCTCCCGTAGGTGGGGCCATAGGCGCCGGGGATCAACTCCACCGAGCGGACGAGGTCGGAGTGGAGGACCGAGCGGTAGCCGCCGTCGTGGTAGAGCCGCGGGAGCCTCACCCCGTCCACGTAGACCCGGGTGTCCTGCGGCGCCGCACCCCAGACGACCAGGTCGCCGGATCCAGCAGCGGCGCGGGCGACGCCCGGGAGGTTCTCGACCACCTTGAGCACGTCCCCTTGGGTGCCGGGGACCCGGCGCCCCTGGTCCGCGAGGATCTCGGTGGAGACCACCTGCTTCTTCACCTTGGGGATGATGGTGACGAACTCGAACTCCACCTCGTCCTCGTCGTCCTCGCTCTCCTCCGGCACCGAGGCCTCGTAGCGGACTTCAACGACGTGGCTGGCTTCGAAGACCTCCTCGGTGCTCACCGGGATGATCCCCTCGCCGCTGAGGTCCACGGTCCAGGTCCCTGGCTCGATGTCGAAGATCTGGAAGGCGCCGGCCTCGTCGGTGGTGGCGACGTCGCCGCTTCCCAGGGTGATGGTCACCCCAGCCAGCGGCTCCTTGGTGGCGCGATCCAGGATCACGCCCACGAAGTCCGCCGTGGATTTCAGCTCGAGGAGCGGCTCCCAGATGAACTCGTAGCGGTAGCCGATCCGGACCGGGATCGGCACGCCGCCGTTGGTGGCGGGCTCGAAGACGAACCGCCGGGCTGCCTCCACGGCCGCCTCGTCGAAGGCCTCCCCTGCCGACTCGAGGACCTCGACCTCCACCACCTCACCGGTTGCGGAGATCGAGAGCTGGAGCACCACCGCCGCATCCATCTCCGATTCCATCTCGGAATCGGGGTAGGGAGCCTCGACGAACTCCACCAGGACGGGAGGCACCAAGGCGGACGCAGGCTCGGCGCGCTCCTGCCCCTGGGCGGCTGCGAGAGAGGGTGCGCTCAGCGCGAGGAGGAGGAGGGCTGCAAGTGGGGAATGGGTCGAGCTTGTTGGGTTCATGAACCTGACCGGGATGGGCGAAGCGGGCCTATTCAGCAAAGCGGACGCCGATGCTGATTTCCTTGGGGATGGGAGTCCCGCAGCGGGTCGCGGGGTGGAACTCGTATTGCAACGCGGCTGCGACAGCCGATTCGTCCAGGCCGTAGCCGAGACCCTTGGTGACCTCGGCGGAGGTGACCTTTCCGCTGGTGTCGATTCGGATCCGGAGCCGGACCGATCCCTCGATCTCGGCCTGCCGTGCTTCGTTGGTGTAGGTGGCCTGCACCTGCTTCTTGGGGCGCAGCTTGGCCTCTGGTTCGTCGCAGGCTGGCTTGGCCTTCGCCATCGAGGTGGTTTTCGGCTGGGACCGAGCCGCCCGCTCCCGGGGCGCGCCCGTGCGGGACGGGAGCGCCATGCCTCCGGGACCGCCGCTTCCGCCGCCCATCATCATGCCCAGATCGGCGAAGGCCTCGGGCGCCGATTCGGAAGCGGGAGCCGGAGGTGCGCTGGGCGGCGGCTCGGGCGCAGCGGCAGGGAGAGGTGCCGGCTTGGGACCAGGAGGAGGCGGAGTCGGTGCAGGTTCGGGCTCCGGCTCTGGTTCAGGGGGCGGTGGCTCCTCCACGGGTGGCGGCGGCTCCGGCACCTCGATCTCGGCGAGGGTGATCGGGATCGGCGCCGCTCCGCCCTTCTCCGGCTCCGGCATGGCGTGGGCCACCACCGCCACCACCAGGTGGACGCCGAGGCTCACGCCGTAGATCCAGAGGCGTGAGCGCCTGGGATCCTTCGTCCTCACTTCTGCACACTCAGGGCGAACTTGGTGATCCCCGCCTGCTTGGCCAGGTCGATGGCGTGGATCACCTTGCCATGGTGCGCGACGGTGTCCGCGGAGACGACCAGGTTGGTGTCTGCATTCTCGGCGAGGGCCGCCTTGAAGAATCCGCTGAGCTCCTCGTCGCTGCTCGCGGGCTTCTGGTTGAAGAGGTAGTCGCCGTCGGCGGTCACGAGCACCATGGCCACCGCAGAGACCTGCCCGTCGGAGCTCGCGCTCTTGGGCAGCTCCACCTTGATCGACTGGGTGACGATGTAGGTCGACGAGACCATCATGATCACCAGCAAGACCAGCATCACGTCGACCATGGGCGTGATGTTGATGGACACGATCGCGCCGCGCCTGCCGCGCGACGAGGAGCCTGTGGATGCACCCATACTATGTCTCCATTTCTTGGAGCGTCGGGAAAGGAACGAGGGTTACGGGAAAACAAGTATCGAAGGTGTCTCACGGCGCGAGCGTGCGACCGTTCGATCGACCGCTGCGCTTCGACCCGATCAGGAAGCGGCGCTGGTGCTTCAGGCAACCGCCGCCGCGCGCTTCTCGGCGTGGTTGGCGCGATCGACGCCGTTCGAGGCGGCGACGACAGAGTTGGCCGGGGTGAGGCTCAGCGGGGTCGGGGGCTGGATCAAGGAGGAGAGCTCCTTGGAGATCGAGCCGACGCTGTCCTCGATCTCGTTGACCTTCTTCTGGAACGAGTTGTAGCCAATCACCGCCGGGATGGCGACGAAGAGGCCGACGGCGGTGGCGACCAGCGCCTCGGCGATCGCATACATCACCTTGGCCATCGCCGCGTCGTCCTGTCCTTCGCCCAGATGCGCGAAGGCCATGATCACGCCGATCACCGTGCCGAAGAGGCCGATGAAGGGTGCGTTGCTGCCGATGGTGCCGAGGACGTTCAGGCCGCGGTCCAGCTCCCTTCGTACCCGGATGAACTGGCTCTCGATGGCATCCGCCAGGGAGGCGGCGCCGCGCGGGAAGGCGGAGAGCGCCGGGCGGATCACCTGGGCCTCCACCGTCTTGCTGCGGGAGAGGAGGGTGTCGGCGCCGTCGAGGTTCCCGGAGGCGACCAGCGTGACCAGCTCGTCGCGCAGGGTGTCGACCCCCTTGCCTCGCTTGTTGAAGTAGAGCCACCGCTCGGCCATCACGCCGAACGAGAGGACGGAGAGACCGATCATCAACCACATCACCCACTCGGATCCGAGCAGGGAGACCTTCATTAGATTTTCTACGAGCATGACGTTGCTCCTTTCAAGAATTCAGAAGTTGTAGTCGCGGACGATGAGGAGACCGGTGCCGGAGCCGCCGGTCTCATCTCTCTCTCCGAGGAGGCCGCTGCGCGTGAACACCGGCTCGAGCGCCCGGGCCTCGCCCTCGCCCCGTGGCTCATAGACGGTGAGCTTGAACGAGATGGAGCCTTCGCCGCAGGCGCTGAAGAGGTTGGCGAAGACCTGGTAGGTGGAGCCGGGGGGCGGGCGCTTCTGGAAGACGAGGGCCTCCTGGCGGATCCCGTCCGGGACACAGGCGCCCAGGGAGTCGGCGAGGATCCGGGCCTCCTCGGGGTCGGGTGCGGCGCTGCCGGAGGCGGGCTCGTTCGCCAAGGGCTTCTTCGGGTGGATCAGCCTGCCCTCGGGGGTCTGGACTTCAAGATCCACGTCCGCGTCGGCGCTCCACTCCAGGACCATCACCACCTCGGGGAGCTCCCGCCCCGGGAGGCAGGCGCTGCCGTTGTCGGGGATCCGGGAGGCGATGCAGAGGGTGGCCTCCCGCTGCGCCCCGGGACGGCCCCTGGCGTCGAACGCCACCACGACCAGGGTGAGCGGGCCGCTGGGCAGAGACGCGCTGATGTCCGCGCTGAGCGACCAGATCGACTCGCCCGGGTTCTGCGGCTCGGCGACGCCGATCGGCACCACCCAATAGCCATTGCCGAAGTCCTTGAGCCGGACCCCGACGGAGTAGGCGTCCTCGGTGACCCTGCCGCGGATGCTCTTCTGGGCCTGGCCGGGGACGGTGATCGGGTTCTGCAGCTCGATCGAGGTGACGGCGGGCAGCCCCTTGGGGCTCTCGGTCCCTGCGGGGAGGCCGGGGAGCGCGCCTTCGAAGAACTGAGCGTTCCTGGCTCGGAAGGGCTCATCGGTGCCCAGGTGCTCGTCGCCGCCGCAGCCGAGGCCGAGGCCGATCACCACCACAGGGAGGAACCAGCGGATGTCGGATAAATGTCTCACATTTTCACCTGAAGCCTGAGGGTCCACAGGTTGTTGTCCAGGTCCGCGGGGATCCCGCGCTCGTCCCGTCCCAGGTGGTCCCGGATGAAGTCGTATTGGAAGGTGAGTCGCGCCACGTCGTCCAGGACGAGGCCCACCACCGGCGAGAAGGTCTGGACCGTCATCGAGGCCGGGACCACGCTGCCGCGGCGGGTGTCCAGCTCGTTGGCGTTGGGGTCGTAGTAGTCGTAGCGGAAGCCGGCGATCACGTACTCGCCGAACTCCTGGGTGATCGCGGCGTACCAGCCGAACTGCCGGGTGTCGGTCCCGGTGGTGGTCGGGTCGTTGGCGAAGAGGTTCCGATCCATGTTCTGGGCCAGGATCATCTCTCCCTGGAGGCGGGTGGCGCCGAGCCCAGTCTTGTATTCGAGCTGGAGGTCTGCACCCACCGCCCAGCGGTGGTAGTCCTCGGATCGGGTGGCGGCGCGTCCCGGGATCGGGGTCTGCTCGAAGCCCTGGACCACGCCGTCTTCGTTCACGTCGACCCACTCGATGCGGTCCTTGGTGGCGGGCTGTCCCGGCGAGAATCCCTTGCCGGTCAAGAACGAGACGTTGCCCGAGATCCGAAGCGGCGCCACGTCGTCCAGCTTTCCCGTGTCGGCTCCGACCCGGACGAGGAGGTCCTTGGCGTTGTTGGGATCGCGCCCGGGAAACTCCACGGCGCCGCCCTTGGGCTCGCCGTTCATCAGCGCCAAGGAGAGATGGAACCACTTGTATTCGCCGAGGGCGACGGCGCCGATGTCGGTGGTCCCCGGGAAGAGGGAGCGGATCACCAGGGCGCGCTCCATGAAGAGACGCTGGGAGGAGGACTCGACCAGCTCGTAGCCGAAGGGGATCTTCGTCAGGCCGAGGGTGAGCCTCGCGAGCGTCTTGTCTTCGTCGTCGGCCTTGTAGTGGAGCATTGCTTCGGCGCGGTAGAGGTCCACGAGGAGCGAGCCCCTGGAGGTGGAGCCATTGAGCTCCAGGTGGGCGCCTACGAATTCGGAGTCAGCCGCCATGCGCAGGCGGGCTCGACGAATCAGGAAGCGGTTGAGGTTGAGGGGGTCGCCGGACTGGCTGAGCTGATCCTCGGATTCGGCGTGGTCTTCGTACTGCGACTGCAGATAGCCGCCGAAGCTCAGGGTGGGCGCAGGGGTGTCGGCGAAGGCCGGGGATGCGACCAGCGAGGCAAGCAGCGGGATGCAAAGGGTCTTGCGCGTCAGGATGGAAGTCACGATCTCGCGTCTCCTGCACAGCCTGGGGGCGCTCTCCATGAGCGCCCGGCTGCGTCACATTCACTTGTCCACGAAGCTCCCCCGCCGTCGCAAGCGCCATACGGGGGAGCCTCGCTTTTCTGCTGCTGGTGTGCCGCTTAGTTGACCTGCGGTACGTTGGGCCAGCCCGGGACGCGGTCGGCGTTGTCGAAGGGCAGGCAGTCCTCGGTGGAGGCGGCGCAGAAGTTGAGCGGGTCTTCCTCCCACTTCGCGCACTCGTCACAGAGGTCGGAGCCATTCACACACTCGTCGCCGCCGGTGCCGCCATCGTTGCCGTCGGTGCCGCCGGTGCCGCCGGTTCCGCCGGAGCCGCCGGTTCCGCCGCCGCCGGTGCCACCGGGGTTGACGGTGCCGCCGGAGCCGCCGTTGTTCGAGCCTGGATCGATCTCGTCTTCACCGCACCCCACGATCGAGCCGAAGGCGAGCGCGCCGGCGAGGATCGCCATCAGGATCTTGTTGGTCTTCATCACTGGGCCTCGCAGTAGCCGAAGTTGCAGGCAGGGGTGGACCCGGAGCACTGGGCGTCGTCCTCGCACGGGGTGCAATCCGAGTAGGTGGTGCCGCCGCCGACCACGGACTCGTAGAAGCAGCCGCAGGCCACATCGGGAGTGAAGGGGGAGGTGGGGCCGACCTCCTCGCTGCGGGTGACCTTCATCGCGCAGACGGGGATGGTGTTGGCCTGGGCCTCGGCGACGATCTGGGCCTCCTGCTCCTCGGGGGTCAGGCCGGCGTGGGTGAGGGCGTCGATGAAGGCGCGGACGCTGTCGTTGCCGCGCTCGGAGACGCCGGCGACGGGGCTGCCGCTGCCGTCGACGTTGGCGATCATGTGGAGCGAGCCCCAGATGTCGTAGCGGCCTTCCCGCACGTTGATCTTGTCGAAGCTCTGCGCGTCGGAGTCGGGGAGGTAGCCGCAGCTCTGCCCCCTGGCCTGGAAAGCAAGGACCTTGACCTTGTCGCGGTTCTTGTCGACGTAGTCCGCTGCGAGGATGCCGAAGGTCGAGTCCTGCTTGCCCAGATCCGCAGCTGCGAGGACGGCGGTGGCCACGTCGCCGCTGCCGCCCTGGACGGTGCCCTTCCAGCTCGCGGCGGGGAGGTCGATCGCCTCGGCGATCATGATCTTGGTGCCGGAGCTGTTGCTTCGGATGTGGAGATCAGCCTCGTTGATCCAGGGATCGACCTGGTGCTGCTGCCCACCGAAGCCCAGGACGACGTAGGCGGCCTCGGCGCTGATGCTGTTCTCGCTGGAGGTCAGCGGCGCGGCGAAGGTCATCACCTGGATCGGGCCCAGGAAATCCTTGTGGCTCTCGGTGACCTCGACGCCTGCGCAGAGCGACGCGTTGACGTCGGAGACGCCGACGTCCACCTGGATGCCGCCGGCGGGCGGCTCGCACTCGACCTCGGCACCGCTCTCGTCCCAGGTGATGGTCTTCTGGGTGAGGAGGGTGCCGTTGACCACGGCGTCCGCCCCTTCGCAAGAGCCGCGGGAGGTGTAGACGATCGTGACCGGCTCGTCGCGGCTGGTGAGGATCTGGTTGAGGTTCTTGAGGATCGGCTTCGAGGCGCTGGAGCCGCCTACGAAGACGGGGTTGGGAAGGTCCGTACACGGTGCTGCTTCTGCGCGGTCGCCCGCGAGCAGCGCCACTGCCGCGAGCGCTACAGGCAGCGTGCTACGCAGCTTGCTGAGTCTCGATGTCACTTGGTGCTCCTCCTGCCCGCGCTCATCGCGAGCGGGGCGGAAGATAGGAGGAGCATGTGTCAGCCGAGCGTTGTCGGCGTGAACTTTCGGTGACGGAGGGCGGGAGCGCGCGCGGTCGACCCCCGGAGTCCCTTAGCGGCTGCGCGGGTGTCGGACGTCCTTGCCCTCGATGAAGAAGATCACCATCTCGGCCACGTTGGTCGCGTGGTCGGCGATCCGCTCGAGGTGCTTGGCGATGAAGAGGATCGCCATCGCGCGGGCGGTGACGTCGGGCTCTGCCGCCATGATCTCCACCAGCTCCCGGAAGACCGTGTGGTAGAGCTCGTCCACCTCGTTGTCCCGCTCGATCACCTTGCGGGCGGTGGTGGCGTCGCCGGCGACGAAGGCATCCAGCGCCGACTTGAGCATCTCCTCGGCGATGGTCGCCATCCGCGGGATGTCGACGTAGGGGCGCAAGGGGGGTTCGTCGTTGAGCTGGATCGCCCGCTCCGCCACGTTGACCGCGAGGTCGCCGATCCGCTCCAGGTCCGTGACGATCTTCAGCGCCAGGGTGATGAAGCGCAGGTCCGAGGCTGCCGGCTGTCGCAGCGCGAGCATCCGCAGGCAGAGCTCGTCGATCTCCACCTCCAGGAGGTTCACCCGGCGGTCGTTGTCGATCACCTCTTGCGCGAGCTTCGAGTCCCGGACGGCGAGGGCCTGTACGGAGCGGACAATGGCCTGCTCGACGATCCCACCAGCCGTCAGCAGCTTCTCGCGCAGCTCCTTGAGCTCTGCTTCGTAGATTTTGTCCGTGTGGTACATGGGCATGAGCCTATCCGAATCGACCCGTGATGTAATCTTCCGTCCGGCCTTCTCGCGGGTTGGTGAAGATCGTTGGTGTCTTATCGAACTCGATCAGCTCACCCATGTAGAAGAACGCGGTGTAGTCGCTGACCCGTGCTGCCTGCTGCATGTTGTGGGTCACGATCACGATGGTGTAGCGCTCCTTCAGCTCATGGATGAGCTCCTCGATCCGCGAGGTGGCGATCGGATCCAGGGCGCTGGCGGGCTCGTCCATCAGGAGGACCTCCGGCTCCACCGCAAGGGCGCGGGCGATGCAGAGCCGCTGCTGCTGCCCACCCGACAGTCCCAGCGCCGAGCTCTGGAGCCGGTCCTTGACGTCGTCCCAGAGGGCTGCGTTCTGCAGCGAGCGCTGCACGATCTCGTCGAGGTCCGCCCGCTTGCGGGTGCCGAGGAGGCGGGGACCGAAGGCCACGTTCTCCCAGATGGTCTTTGGGAAGGGGTTGGACTTCTGGAAGACCATCCCCACCCGGCGGCGCAGCTCCACCACGTCCAGGCCCCTGCCGTAGAGATCCTCGCCGTCCAGGGTGGCCCTGCCGCTGATGCGCACCCCGGGGATCAGATCGTTCATCCGATTGAAGCAGCGCAGGAAGGTGGACTTGCCGCAGCCGGAGGGGCCGATCAGCGCGGTGACCCGGCGCTCCGGGATCTGCATGTTGATGCCGTGGAGCGCTCGTTTTTCGCCGTAGTAGAGCTCGAGGTTCTCGGATGCGAGCTTGATCGGGTGTTCTTGCGTCGTCGACATGGGATCTTTCAAGCCCGTCCGGCGCGGAGGCGGCTGCGGACGGCGATGGCTGCCAGGTTGAGGATCACGGTAACCAGCAGCAGCACGAGGACAGTCCCGTAGAGGATCGGCTTGGTTGCCTCGATGTCGGGAGATTGGGTGGCCATCACGTAGACGTGGTAGCCGAGGTTCATGAACTGGTCGTTACCGTGGGTGGGGAGGTGCGGCAAGAAATAGGCGGCCCCGGTGAAGAGGATGGGGGCGGTCTCCCCTGCGCCGCGGGCGACGGCGAGGATCCCGCCGGTCATGATCCCCGGGAGGGCCTGGGGCAGGACCACCCGGACGATGGCCTCGAGCTTGGTGCAGCCCAGGGCCAGGGCGCCCTCGCGGTGCTCGCGGGGGACCGTGCGCAGCGCCTCCTCGGTGGCGACGATCACAACGGGGAGGGTGAGGACCGCCAGGGTGAGCGAGGCCCAGAGGATCGCGGGCTGCCCCCAGAGGACCTGGCCGTCGTAGAAGAAGCGGTCGATGTTGCCGCCGACGAACTGGATGAAGAAGCCCACGCCGAAGAGGCCGAAGACGATCGACGGGACCCCGGCCAGGTTGTAGACGGCGCTTCGGATCGCGCGGGAGAGCCAGGCCTCCTGGTTGGCGTACTCGTAGAGGTAGATCGCGGTGATCACGCCGACGGGGATCACCGCGATCGTCATCAGGAGGACGAGGAGGACGGTGCCGAAGATCGCGGGGAAGATGCCCCCGGCGGTCATGCCTTCCCTGGGATTCTGGGAGATGAACTCCCAGCTCAGGGTGGGGAGACCGTTGACGGCGACGTCTACGAGGATGAAGGCGAGGGCCCCCAAGATCACCACGGCCGCCGTGCCGGAGATGCCGCCGAAGGCGAAGTTCGCTCGCTGGTGCGGAGAGAGCTTGATCACGCGGGGATCCCTCCCAGCTTCTTGCGCAGCCTGGCGACGTACCAGCCGCCGAGGCTGTTGAAGGAGAGGGTCACCAGGAAGAGGAGGGCGCCGAGGAAGAAGAGCACCGACCAATGGGCGCCGCCTACCACCACCTCGCCCATCTCGGCGGCGATCGTCGCGGGGATGGTCCGGACCGAGTCGGTGGGATTCCAGGAGACGATGGCGGCGTTCCCCGAGGCCATCAGCACGATCATGGTCTCGCCCATGGCCCTGCCGAAGCCGAGGACGATGGAGGCGAAGATCCCCGGCGACGCGGCTGGGAGGATCACCGACCAGGCGGTGCGGGCCTTGGAGGCGCCGAGGGCGTAGGCTGCCTCGCGGTAGGCGCGGGGGACCGCGGTGAGCGCGTCTTCACTCACGGTGTAGACCACGGGGATGATGGTCAGCCCCAGGCCGACGCCGGCGACGATGGCGTTGAGGCGGAAGTGGAAGCCGAAGGTGCTCTGGAAGAAGGTGGCCAGGACCATCAGGGCGAAGAAGCCGAGGACCACCGACGGGATCCCGGCCAGCAGCTCGATCGCGGGCTTGACCACCTCGCGCAGGCGCCTGGGGGCGAACTCCGCCGAGAAGACCGCGGCGAGGATCGCCAGGGGGACGGCGAAGATCAGGGCGACCAGGGTCACCTTCAGGGTGCCGAGGAAGAGCGGCGCCAGGCTGTACTTGGGGCGCGTGGACACGGGCTGCCAGGCGAAGCTGGGCTCGGCGCCCTCCTTCCAGGGCTGGGGCAGCACCATCCCCATCGGCGTGACCTCTTCGCGGATCTCCGCGTCGGTGAAGAGGGGGATTGCCTCGCGCACCACGAAGACGAAGATCAGCACCACCGCGGCGATGGCGGTGAAGGCGACCGCGGTGATCGCCCAGGCCGAGAGCTTGTCGATGAGCTGGCGCCGCCGCAGGCCCGGGATCGGCGGACGGGGGCCGACGGCTGGTGTCGTCGGCTTGCTGGTCTTCAGCGCTGCCTCGTCTGCTGGCGCCATCGCTGGATCGGCCCTCACTCGCCTGCTGCCGCGTCTTCGGAGGGGATCGCAGGGGCGGTGCCGGCTTCCTTCTTGGGCAGGGGATAGTAGCCGACGGTCTCCGCGACCTTCTGTCCCTCGTCGGAGAGGGTGAAGTCGAGGAAGGCCTTCGCGTCACCCGCCGCCTCGCCTGCGGTGTACATCAGGAGGTAGCGGCTGAGGGGGTAGGTTCCCGCCACCACGTTCTCCTGGGTGGGGAGGACCGCAGGGGCGTCGGCGTCCTTCTTCACGGCGATGGCGCGGATCCCCGACCCATAGGCGATGCCGCCGTAGCCGATGGAGTTCCGATCCTTGCTCACCGCGTTGACCACCGCCGCGGTGCCGGGGAGGGTCTGGGTCTCGGGGGCGAAGTCCTCCTCCTCCAGCACCACCTCCTTGAAGTAGCTGTAGGTCCCCGAGTTGTTCTCGCGGCCGTAGATCACGATCCGCGCGTCGGGGCCTCCGACCTCCTTCCAGTTGGTGATCTCCGTCTTGTAGATCGCGGCGATCTGCTGGACTGAGAGCGCCTGGACCGGGCTGCTCTCGTGGACGTAGACGGCGAGGCCGTCCAGCGCCACGGGGTACTCGGTGGCGGGGGCGCCGCGGCGCTGCAGCACCTGGGCCTTCTCCGAGGCCTTCATGGGGCGGGAGGCGTTGGCGATGGAGGTGGTCCCGTTGATCAGCGCCGCGATGCCGGTGCCGCTGCCGCCGCCGGTGACCTGCACGGTCTTGCCGGGGTTCTTCGCCATGTAGAGCTCGGCGACGCGCTGGGAGAGGATCACCATGGTGTCGGAGCCCTTGACGGTGAGCGCAGGCGCGCGTCCGGCGGCCCTCCCTTCGGCGTCGGTCCCGCCCGCCTGCTGCTTGGGGGGCGGACTGGGACAGGCCGTGAGAAAGGATGCGATCGCGAGCACCGGGACGATGCGGAGGTTCATGTGCCTCTCCTTGGGTGCGCGCACCCTAGGGGTGGTTTGTGACAATCTTGTGACAGAAAAGCAACGAAGAGGGTCGCGGGGGTGACGATTCGGCGGGGGTGCGAGGCGGGCCTTCGCAGCGCTCTATCAGGAGGAGCGGGAGGCAGTGGAGGCGCTCGCTGCCGGCAGGACCACCCAGAAGATGGATCCCTTCCCCGGCCGGCTCTGCACCCCCACGTCGCCGCCGCTCTGCTGGACCACGTGCTTGGCGATGGCGAGGCCGAGGCCCGTCCCGCCGACCTCCCGTGCCCTGCCCGAATCCACGCGGTAGAAGCGCTCGAAGATCCGGCCCTGGTGCTGGAGATCGATCCCGGGCCCCTGGTCGCGGACCTCGATCCGGATCGAGGCGCCTGCCCGGCGACCCTCGAGCTCGAGCGCTCCGCCAGCGGGGCTGTACTTGATCGCGTTGTCGAGGAGGTTGCCCACCACCATGTCGATCGCCCGGGGATCCGCCTGGACGAAGAGCTCCCCCTCCGGCTCGAGGATCCGCAGGTCGAGCTTCTTCTCCTGGATCCGGTCCGCCATGATCTCCGTCATCCGGCGGATCGCGACGCGGAGCGAGAGCGGGCGCGGCTCCAGGTGCAGGCCGCCGGACTCCACCCGGGAGAGGTCGAGGAGATCGTCGATCAGCGCGCTGAGGCGCTCCGCCTGGCGGGAGAGCCCCGCGACGAAGCGCTTGGCGGCGACCGCGTCCTCCAGCGCCCCCGAGGCCAGGGTCTCGGCGTAGCCCCGGATCGCGGCGACGGGTGTCCGCAGCTCGTGGCTGGCGCTGGCGACGAAGTTCCGTCGCATCGCCTCCAGCGCCCGCAGCTCCGTGACGTCCCGGATCACCACCACCGCAGCGGCGCTTCCCCCTGCGGGGAGCGGCGCCGCCCGCCCCACGAGGATCCGCTTCTGGACGCCGAAGCCTGCGATCTCGATCGGCGCCGCCTTCCCCCGCAGGGCCTGCTGGACAGCGTCGATCAGAGGAGGCAGGCGGACCACGTCGATCAGGGGCTTCTCCTCCGCTTCCTCCGGGAGCGCCAGGAGGTGCCGGGCAGGGCCGTTGGCCAGGAGGAGGCGACCGCCCGGTCGAATCACCAGGATGGACTCCTCCATGCCGGTGACCACCGCCTCCAGCAGATCCCGCTGGGAGCTGAGGCGGCCCCGCTGGGTGGCGAGCTGGGCGCCCAGGCGCTCGAGGGCGTTGGAGAGCTCGGTGATCCCGCCGGGGCCCGCCTGGTGCACCAGGACCTCCTCCCCGCCATCCGCCAGGGTCTGGGCGTGCCGTTCCAGGATCCGCAGCGATTCGCCCGCCTCCCGCACCTGGACCAGGGCGAACCAGCTTGCCGCGACCAGGGCGGCGGCGAGGAGGATCAGCAGCGGCGGCGGGAGGCCGATGGCAGCGCCCAGCAGGAGCGCGACCCCGAGGGCGAGCACGATCCCGAGGGGCCGCTCTCCGCCGGGCCGCGTCAAGGGTCGCCGCCCCCGACCTCGGCGAAGCGGTAGCCGACCCCGCGCACCGTCTCCACGTAGGATCCGGCGGGGCCGAGCTTCTCCCGCAGCCGCTTCACGTGGGTGTCGACGGTGCGGGTGGTGACGTCGGCGCTCATCTCCCAGACGTCCTCGAGGAGGCGCTCCCGGCTCTGCACCCGCCCTCTGCGTGAGAGGAGGGTCCAGAGGAGCTTGAACTCCAGGGCGGTGAGGGCGATCTCCTCCCCCTCCACCGTGACCCGATGGCGTGCGCGATCCACCACGAGGATCCCTGCCGCCACCGGCCCTTCTTCCTCTACCTCCGGCTGTCCCCGCCGGAGCACCGCGTTCACCCGAAGCACCAGCTCCCGCACGCTGAAGGGCTTGGCCACGTAGTCGTCGGCGCCGAGCTCGAAGCCCACCACCCGATCGATCTCCTCGGTGCGGGCGGTGAGCATCATCACGCGGATCGAGGAGGTCTGGGGATCGGCCTTGACCCGCTTGCAGACCTCGGTGCCGGGCAGATCCGGGAGCATCAGATCCAGGAGGATCAGGTCCGGCTTCGCCTTGCGAACCTGCGCGAGGCCGTCCATCGCGGTCTGGGCCTCGAAGACCTCATGACCCGCGGCGCGGAGGTTGTAACCGACCAGATCGAGGAGATCCGGCTCGTCTTCGATGATCAGGACCTTGGCCACGTCGCAAGCCTTGCCCCAAGTTCCGCACCAATGCAAGGGGCCCCAGGGCCCTGAAAACCACCTCTGGGATGGCCTTGGGTGACGTTTCTGTGACGGGGACGCAGCACCTCGCGAGGGGGCGCTCTGGGCCGTCGATGCAAGCGACAATCTTGTGTCGGCGAAGCTCGAATCTTTTAGGTAGTTTTTGATCCGTTCGCCCCAGTTGATTCCATGCTGGTACCCAGAGATGATTTGGACAGCAAGGGGTTCATCGATGCGAGCAATGGTTCTCCCACTTCTGGCTGCAGCATTCCTCCTGATCGGCTGCTCGGATGCCGTCGACGGAGGAAGAGGACCCTCCGCGGGTGGCGGCGGTGCCGGAGGAGCCGACGGCGGCGTTGGTGGGAGCGATCCTGGCGGCGGCGGTGAAGGCGGGGAGATCGGCGAAGGGGGCAGCGGCGGCGCCGGGGGCGAGGGGGGAGGGGCCGGAGGCGAAGGCGGGGACTTCGTGGATCCCGGCCCCGGCCCGAGCTGGGACGGGATCGAGTTCACGGAAGAGTGGCGACACCAGGGCTTCGAGGGGGCAAACGCCATCGCCATCGCCGACTTCCTCGGGGACGGCGGCGAGCAGATCGCGGTCGGCGGCAGGCGCCCGGGGCTGGTCAGCGGCGACGGCGGGGAGCTGCTCTGGCGCGTCGACTGGGACGACACCGAGAACCTCCTGCGGGGCGGCGACAACGATTGGGTGGTGGATCTCGTGGCGGTCGCCAGGGAGGGCGGCGGATCCAACATCCTGCTCACGACCAGCGAAGGCGAGGCCTGGCTCCTGGACGGAAGGGACGGGACCCGGATCTGGAGGGAGAAGCTGACGGTGACCTTGAACGCGCCGGAGCTCCAGCTCTTCGGCGATCCCGACGCACCGCTCTTCTTCACCAAATACGGCAAGTCCGGTCGGTCGGTCGCCACCGGCGAGGTGGTCTGGACCCTCCCCGAGAGCCCCGAGTTCTATCCCTTCGTGCGCAGGGGGCGCCTGGGCGCCGGCAACCTCGCTGGGATCATGGTCATGACGGAGGGGCGCTCGGGGATCGGGCGCAACGGCGCGACAGTCTGGTACAGCTTTCCGGAGCTCAGCTCGATCTCCGCCGATGGCACGGTTCGCTTCCGGGTGGAGTTCAACGAAGGGACCGACGGGATCCAGCCTGCGACGATGGGGACGGCGGATCTGGAGGGTGACGGACGGGACGCAGCGATCGTCGCGTTCTACGAGAAGCCGATCGCCGCCTTCGACGCGGACGGAGAGCTCCTCTGGGAGTACGCGTGGACCAAGTGGGACGATGACCTCGAGCAGGGCCGGGTCACGCAGATCCTCTCCTACGACCTCGACGGTGATGGGTACGAAGAGGTGCTGATCGTCGGCTGCCGCCGGACCATGTGCGTCGGCACGGACGCCGAGTCCAGCGTGCTGGTCCTCGACAAGCTCGGGACCCCGCACTTCGAGGTCGACTTCCTCGGTGCCGTGGATGGAGCCCTTGTCGCCAAGGTGGACGACGGGGCGCCCGTCCTCTTCATGGGGATCAAGGGACGGCTCCTTTCGGACCCTCGAGCCTTTCAGGCGGTGCGCCTGTCGCCCAGCGTCGAGGAACAGAACTACTTCCGGGTCCCTCTCAACGCGACCTTGGGGGTCCTCGAGCTGATGGGGAGCGGCGGGTCTTCCATGGTGATCGGCGCCGCCGAAGACGGGGTCCTTCGGGCCTTCGATCTCGAGGGCGGCCTGAGCTGGACCCACCACCTCGGTGACTTCTTCACGGCGGTCGCGGCGATCCCCGATGTGGACGGAGACGATCGGGTCGCGTTCGGCGATCAGTCCGGCACGATCGCGCTCCTCGGCGCAGATGGCGAGCCGCTCTGGCACCGCTTCCTCGACATCGACGGGAGGTCGAGGGTGCAGGCTGTGGCCCAGGGCCGCCTGCAAGCAGGTGAAGCCTCCTCGGTGGTCGCGATCGCCGGGGCCAACAAGGCCTGCTGCAACGGGACCCTCGAGGTCTTCGACCAGGAAGGGGCCCGCACCGTCAAGGTGGATCTGATCGGCAAGCCCCTGGCCCTGGCGACCGCAGACATGGACGGTGACGGTGCAGACGAGATCGTGATCGTCGAAGGGTTGAGCCCGGTTCGAAACCAATGCACCGTGCGCCTCTTCGACGGCGACGGGACCGCCCTCTGGGAGACGCCGATCGAAGGATGTGAGTACGCCCTCCTCACCGTCGGGGTGATGGACGCGACCGGGATGCCGTCGGTCGGGGTGAAGACCAACCCCGCGCTGCTCCCGTTTCCCCCGGCCCGCGCGATGGTGAGCTACGACGGCACCCTCCGTTGGAAGCACAAGGAGACGGAGGAGGGCGCGCTCTGGATCTCGGCCTCGCGCCGCGGCTTGGCGATCGGCGGGGAGACGAACGACAAGAACGGGGCCAAGGTGGGGTTTGCTGCGATCCTGGATCCCTGGACCGGAGAGTTCCGCTGGCGGAAGGAGATCCCGGGCGGCCCCAACCCCGACCTCCCGTCTCAGATGCTCTCTGGGCGATCGAGCAACGGCCTCGCCTTCAACTATCGGAACCAGGTCTGGGTCGCGGCCTCGAACTGGGACAACCGCATCTACCTCTACGAGGGCGCATCGGGCGAGGTCGTCTGGTCGGTCTATACCGAGAACGAGGAGAACCACGAGCGGCATCGGGACGGGCCCCTGGCCTTCGTCCCGCCTTCGGAGGAAGGCCCAGCCCACCTCGTCTTCGCGCAGGATTCTCCTGCGAGGCGGCGAGGAAAGATCATGGCGATCTCCATGGACGGCGAGATCATGGGAACGCAGCAGATCTTCTCCCCTGCCTCGAACGTCGTCGTGCGGCAGAAGCAGAGCGGGATCCCCTCTGCGGTCGTGCAGACCCTGCTGGGGATCCACTCGGTCGAGGCTGCGCCCGCGTTGGATCTCATCACCGAAGAGTAGGCTGAATTTCACCAACCAAAGCTGTCTTGGAAAGGATGATTATGCAGTACAGGCGTGTATTGTTTTCTCTCGTGTTGGCCCTGTCGATGGTCGGAGCCGCCTGCGGTGGCGACGACCCAGAGAACCTGGAGGGGCAGGGAGGCGAAGTCGGCGGCGGCGGCACCGGCGGCACGGACGTCGGCGAGGGCGGCACCGGCGGCACGGACGTCGGCGAGGGCGGCACCGGCGGCACGGACGTCGGCGAGGGTGGCACCGGCGGCACGGACGTCGGCGAAGGCGGCGCAGGCGGGAGCGAGGATCCGGCCG
>Ga0180215_1001115_pt1 | contig 30581 bp, 28 predicted proteins | sample eDN3rd37CBELigBY_FD_128871 | JGI IMG/M metagenome (GOLD analysis project Ga0180215, IMG submission 128871) | Enriched backyard soil microbial communities from Emeryville, California, USA - eDNA 3rd pass 37_C BE-Lig BY (version 2) (version 2) | ecosystem: Environmental > Terrestrial > Soil >...
ATGCTCGAACGGCATGCCGGACGGCAGTTTGACCAGATTGCCCTGGCGCAGGCAGGCGTATTGGGCATAGCCGCCATCACGCGTCTGGCCGATGTCGCCATGGGTCTGGCGGCACAGCGAGGGGCGCCCCCTCCGGCAATCCTCGCACTCGCCGCAGGCCTGGAAGTTGAAGGACGCCACCCGATCGCCGGGTGCAAAACCCTCGACACCCTCCCCCACCTCGGCCACTGTGCCGGCCAGCTCGTGGCCGATGATGCGCGGCGGCTTGACGCGCGAACGCATGCCCTTGCGCAGGATCAGATCCAGGTGACAGACCCCGCAGCAGCCGATCTCGATCAGGACCTCTCCGGGTCCGGGCGCCGGTCGGAGCACCTCGCCGTACTCCAGCACCTCGGGCTCGCCAAACGCCCGCAGCACGACAGCCTTCATCATCGTTTCAGTGTTCATAAACAGCCATTTCCTCTATGTCGTCCGGCGCACCCGCAGGTGCGCGCTCACTCTATTTATGCAGAATCTGCCCCAGGAATTCACGCAGGCGCTCGTGCTTCGGATTGGAGAAGAAGCGCTCGGGGGCATCCTGCTCCACGATACGGCCGCCATCCATGAAGATCACCCGGTCGGCGACGCTGCGCGCAAAGCCCATTTCGTGCGTCACGCACAGCATCGTCATGCCATCCTGCGCCAGCCCGATCATCGTGTCGAGCACCTCTTTGACCATCTCGGGATCGAGCGCCGAGGTGGGTTCATCGAACAGCATGACCCTAGGCGTCATGCACAGCGCCCGCGCAATCGCCACGCGCTGCTGCTGGCCGCCCGACAACTGGGCGGGGTACTTGCCCGCCTGATCGGGAATGCGGACCCGCTCGAGATATTTCAACGCCAGCGCCCGCGCCTGCTCACGGCTGGCCTTGCGCACCCGCATCGGGGCAAGCATGCAGTTTTCGAGCACCGTCATGTGGGGAAACAGATTGAACTGCTGAAAAACCATGCCCACCTCGGCACGCACCGCCTGGACGTTGCCGGCATCCCCGCCCAGGTCGATGCCGTCCACCAGGATGGTGCCCTGCTGGTACTGCTCCAGACTGTTGAGGCAGCGGATCAGGGTGGATTTACCCGAACCCGAAGGGCCGCAGATCACGATGCGCTCGCCGCGCGCGACCTCCAGGTCGATGTCGCGCAGCACCTGGAAGTCGCCATACCATTTTTGCACCCCGCGCATCGAAATGATGCTCGGCGGCGGCGAGCCGCCCTCCACCGGGCTGGCGGCGGCGCCGATCGGCTCGTGGAGGGTCATCGGCACACCGCTCACTTCGTCACGATGGCCGGCAGCGGCGCATCACCCTCGCCCGTATCGGGCATATTCGGAGGGAGGTCGTTGCCGATCCACTTCTTGTAGAGCGCGGAGAGCTCGCCGTCGGCGATCTTGCGCCCGATCAGGCCATTGAGGTAGTCGACCCACTCGCGCTCTCCTGGACGCACGGCGACGCCGTTGTACACCCGCGAGAGCACCAGCCGGGATTCGTACGTGCCGGGTCCGGCGACCTGGGCCAGATTGCCCACCTGGGTGATGGCTGCGCCGATGGCGTCCACTTGCCCCGACACCAGCGCCTGCACGGTGGCGGCATCGTCGTCGAAGCGCATCAGCTTGGTATCCGGCGGGTTCGCGTCGGTCAGCGCCTTGTCCTGAGGCGTCCCGCGCGGCACGCCGATGCGCATCCCCTTGAGGTCTTCCCAGCCCTTCATCTGCGGGCCGGCCTTGGCGATGACCACATTCTCATTGACGGCATAAGGCCTGGTGAACAACACGACCTTCTGCCGATCCGGAAAAATCCCCATCACCGCCGCCAGCATGTCGACCTGGCCGGTCAGCAGCGCGGCCGTGCGGTTGGCCGGCGTCACCGGCACGATCTGCGGCTGGACGCCGAGGTCCTGGGCCACCATGCGGACGAACTCGACCTCAAAGCCTGTGAGCTTGCCCTGTGCATCGGTGAAGCCCCAGGGCACTTGCGCAACCTGCACGCCGGCCTTGAGCACGCCGGATGCCTTGACCGCGTCGACGCTCTGCGCGTGGGCCGACGGTGCGAGCGTCGCCCCCAGCGCCAGGGTGGCGGCGGCACCCAACAAGAGCCGGCGGATGGGGTTGACGGGTCGAAACGATGTTGAGTCTTTCATGATGTCTCCTGTGGAGGGGTGCCGGCCGGAGGCCGCAAGGAATGAACGTTCGGCGAGTTCCGCGTGCTCAGGTGGCCACGGCGTACCGGCGCTCGAGCCGCGCTGCGTAGCGCGACAGGGGGAAGCAGATCAGGAAATAGCCCAGGGCCGCGAAGCCGTAGGCCCATAGGGGCTTGTAGGTCGCGCTCGAGACGATCTGTGCGGAGCGGGACAGCTCGACGAAGCCGATGATGGCGGCCAGCGAAGTGCCCTTGATCAATTGCACCAGGAAGCCGATGGTCGGCGCAAAGGACATGCGCAGCGCCTGGGGAAGCACCACATAGCGCATCCGGTCGACGTAGCCCAGGCCAAGCGCGAGCGCTGCCTCGCTCTGGCCACGAGGCACCGCCTGGATGCCGCCGCGCCAGATTTCCCCCAGGAAGGCGGCGGCATGCAGCGTCAGGCCGACGGCCGCCGCCACCCACACATTGACATGCACACCGAAAACCGGCAGGCCGTAGAAGACCAGGAACAACTGCAGCAGCATCGGCGTGCCCTGGAAGAAATCGATGAACCCCCCGGCCAGCCTCCGCAATCCCCGCACGGGCGCCGTGCGCAGCAGGGCCACCAGCAGGCCGAATATCCCGCCGCCCGTGAAGGCGATGACCGACAGGATGAGCGTGGCCTGGGCACCTGCCAGGATCAGCCAGATTTCATTGAGCGTGAATTCTCGGACCATGGCCTCGCCTCACTTGGTCGGATAGGAAAAGCAGGCCCGATCGATCGCCTTGAACAGCGTGGAGAACATCAGTGACATGCACAGGTACAACAGCGTCGCGACGATATACACCTCGAAACTGCGGAACGTCGTCGAGTCGATGCTTTGGGAAACGGACGTGAGTTCTTCGGCCGAGATCGAGGACACGATGCTGGTGGTCAGCAACAGCAGAACGAACTGTCCGGAGAGCGCCGGGAAGATCACGCGGAATGCGGGCTTGAGTATGATGTGGCGGAACGTCTGCAGCGGCGACAATCCCAAGGCCGCCCCGGCCTCGAATTGGCCGCGCGGAATGGCGTCGATGCCGCCGCGCACGATCTCGGCGGAAAAAGCGCCCAGATTCAGGCTGAGCGCGGCGACCGCGGCGGCCCAGGGCGACAGGCTGACGCCAAGCTGAGGCAGTCCAAAGAAAATGAACAGCACTTGGACCAGGAAAGGCGTGTTGCGAATGATCTCGATGTAGCTCAGGCCCGCCGCCCTCAACAAGGCATGGCGGCTGCGGCGCGCCAGAATGGTGATCATCCCGAGGCTCAAGCCGAGCACGGTCGACAAGGCGGTGAGTCCGAGTGTCAGCAGGCAGCCGTGCAGAAAGACTTGCCAGTACGGCAGCAGCGCGGCGAAGTTGAAGGTATAGGTCATACACGTCCAGCCTTTGATCGTTAGCGGAGTATAGCAATGCATGGAAAGGCTTTCCATATTGGAATATCTTTTCTGATATCAGCATTTACCCTTAATAGAACTGTGTTCTAATTATTTTATGACCACGAAAACAGGGTTTCGCGATCGGTGTTTCCCTTCAAGAATTCCAATATGGAACGGCTTTCCAATACAATGGAGCCTCCCCTGCCGCCGGTGTCTTCATTCTTTTAGGATCGTCCATGAGTAGCAACCTGCCCCGAGGGCTGCTCGCCCTGGAAATGCTCGTCCGCCATCCCGCGGGCATGCCGCTGCATGCCATCGCCGCGGAATTGCAGATCCCGCGCAGCACGGCGCACCGGATACTGGCCGAACTGGCGAAGGCCGGGTACGTACAGCAGCAGGCCGGCGATTTCAGTCCCTATCGCCCCACACTGAAGATCGCCACCCTGGGCATGCAGTTTCTCTCGGCCACCGGCGTCGTGGAACTGGTCCAGCCGGTGCTCGACAAGCTGGCCGCAGCCAGCGGCGAGCTCGCACGCATGAGCATCGTCGAGAACGACCGCTTGATCTGGGTCGCCAAGGCCCAAGGCGCCCGGGGCGGCCTGCGCTACGACGCGCAGTCGGATCCGGGCGAGGACGTGCGCCTGTTCTGCAGTTCCAACGGCCAGGCCTGGCTGTCGACGCTCAGCGACCAGAAGGCGCTCGAGGTCGTGTCCCGCCAGGGTTTCGGCGAGTCCGGGCAATTCGGCCCCAACGCGCCACGCACCATCGAGGCCTTCCTCGAGAGCATCCGGCTTGCCCGGGAACGGGGCTACGCCGTCGTCCATGAGACCTACGAGATCGGCCTGGCGGCCATCGCCGCGCCCGTCCGCCATCCGAATACGGATGCGGCGATCGGCGCGGTCAGCATCGCGGGGCCCGAGGCCAGGCTCAAGCATGCCGAGCACCTCGTCCCCCTGATCCTGGACGCCGCGCGCGAACTCTCCGCGCTCAGCCCCGGCATACGCGCCTGCGGGCGCTGAGCCGCGCAACAATCGTGAACGGATGTATGCCCGGCGGCGTAAACCCCCCGTCCCGTAGCGTTTTGATGCGAAACTGTCGAAAATCCTCATCCTTGCCGGCGCCGCGCAGACCACAATGGGCGCATCGAGGCACCTGCAAGGAACGGACATGAAGAAAATCATATTGACGGCGGCCGCGGCGCTGGCCCTGACCGTCGGCCAGAACGCCTCGGCGGATGTGGACGTGGGAATCTCGATCGGCATTCCCGGCTTCGTCTATCCGGCGCCGGGATACTACTACGCGCCGCCGCCTCCGCCGCGGTACATCCATCGGCCGCAAGTCGTGGTCGTCCCCCAGCCCGTCTATGTGCCGGGCTCGCGTTGGGTATGGTCCGGTGACAAACGCGGCCACTACCGCGCCGTCCCGCCGGGCCACCGCGGCGACAAGCATTGGCGCAAGCACCACCGGGGCCACGGCGGCTGGGGCCGCGACTAGGGCCTGTTCAGGGGGCTATGATGTCCGGTACGAACCCTCTACCAGGAGCCCCTCATGGACATGTACCCGAACCCCACCTCTGACATCGCCCGCAAGCGCGCCGAGCTCGCCCCCGAGGCCCTCGCGGCCTTCAAGGCATTCAGCAAAGCGGTCTTCGCACCGGGCGCGCTGGATGCCCGGACCAAGCAGCTGATCGCCGTGGCGGTCGCGCACGTCACCCAGTGCCCGTACTGCATCAAGGGCCACACCGAGGGCGCGGCGCGGGCCGGCGCCACCGAGGCGCAGATCATGGAGGCCATCTGGGTGGCGGCCGAGATGCGCGCCGGCGGTGCCTACGCGCACTCCGCGCTGGCCCTGCAGACGCTGGATCACCTGCACCCGCGCGACCCGGCCTGAGGGCGCGTCCCAGCATGTGCGTGCTACGATTCCCCGGATCGATGCCATACGCACCACACCAGGGAAGCCACGCCATGACTCCAGACCCGATGCCCGCCACGACGTCCGACGACGGGCGCCTCCGATCCGCCAAGACGCTGACGGCGCTCGTCTACGGCCTGCAAGCCGTGGCCTTTTTCCTGGGCATTACCGCCGTGATCGCCGTCATCATCAATTACGTCAAGCGCGGCGACGTGCGCGGCACCTGGATCGAATCGCATTTCCGCTGGCAGATCCGCACCTTCTGGTTCAGTCTGCTGTGGCTGGTCGTGGGCACGGCGACGGTCTTCGTGCTGGTCGGATACGCCATCCTGCTGGCCGACACGATCTGGGTGATCTACCGCATCGTCAAGGGCTGGCTGCGTCTGAACGACCACAAGCCCATGTACCAGGACTGAGGCCCGGCCGCCGCACCGGCCGGGAAACAGGATAGCAAACCTGTCGTTTTGTCAGTGGAGCCTACAGGCCGTCCACCGCGTCGCCCTGCCCGGCTTCCAGGGTCCGGCGGCGGGATCGCACCCGCCGGACCGCGTGCGGCTGTCGGATGTGCTTACAGGCCCGCGCCGGCGCCTTTGATAAGGTGAAAACCCAGACATTCTTTTCAGGAGGCGCTCATGTCCATGCACACACCCGGTCTTGCGGGAATTCTTGCGGGATGCTGCATTCTGGCCGCATGCTCGAGCCCGTCGACGGTCACGACACGCGACGGGCAGACCACCTACACGACCGATGCCCCGGAGACCGACAAGGACAGCGATTTCATCACCTATGAAAAGGGCGATCGCGAGGTCAAGGTCAACAAGTCGGAGGTCAGGCAGATCGAAGAGATCGACTAGCGGCGGTTGGCGACACCCCCTTCGATGGATCGGCGGATCGACCGAAGGGGGCGCCAGGGGCGTATCCGGCGACCGTCGGGCCTCAAAGCCCGACGTTTTCCTTGTCCAGGACCTGTTCGGCGCGATAGCTGGAGCGCACCAGGGCTCCCGAGACGACCTCGCGGAATCCCTTGGACAGGCCCAGCTCGCGGTAGGCCCGGAATTCATCGGGCGTGACGAAGCGGCGTACCGGCAGATGATGCTGGGTCGGGCGCATGTATTGGCCGAAGGTGAGGATATCGACGTTCGCGGCGCGGATGTCGTCCATGGCCTGCTCGATTTCAGCGTCGGTTTCACCCAGGCCCAGCATCATGCTGGTCTTGGTCAGCGTCTGCGGGGCGTGGCGCTTGGCGAAGGCGAGCACGTCGAGGGTCTGGCGATAGCCCGCGCGCACGTCGCGCACCTGATGGGTCATGCGCTCGACGGTCTCGACGTTCTGGGCGAAGGTGGTCAGGCCGGCGTCCAGGACCTTGGCCACACAGGCCTCGCTGCCGCTGAAATCGGGCGTGAGCGCCTCGACCGCGGTCCGCGGCGAGCGTTCGTGGATGGCCCGGATGCAGGCCGCATAGTGCGCGGCGCCGCCGTCGATCAGGTCATCGCGATCGACCGAGGTCAACACCACGTATTTCAGTTGCATCAGCGCAACAGCGTCGGCGACGCTGGCCGGCTCGTTGTGGTCCAGCCAGCCATGCGGATTGCCGGTGCTGACCGCACAGAACTTGCAGGCGCGCGTACAGACCGAACCCATCAGCATCAGGGTCGCCGTGCCCCGACCCCAGCACTCGGCGATATTGGGGCACTTGGATTCGGCGCAAACCGTATTCAATTTGTGGGTCTCGACGATCTCGCGGACTTCCTGGTAGCGGGCGCCCGAGGGGATGCGCACGCGCAGCCAGGCGGGCTTGGGCTGGGAGTCCGGGATATGCGAGAGATCGCTGGGGCGCATGCCGTCCTTGACGGCCTTGGTGCCCTGGGGACTGACGAACTTGCTGCCCGATCGGGCGCGGATGATGATGCCTTGTTCGGCCATGACAGACCTATCGGGTAAACGATTCAGGAGGCTTGCCGCTTCGGCAAACCCTGCGGGAATAGTAACACGCGCGCCTTTGCCGGCCGTGCAGTAGCACTATCGTGAATAGGCGCTATGGTCCCGCTGGCGTGCGGCGGACTGCACCGGCGGGATGCAGCGGGGAGGCCTGAAAACACGGTTTTCTTGATGCAGCGCAAATCCCCCATTCACCATGCAGTTATGCTGCCGGTTCCCAAAATATGACGGCCGCTCCCGGCATCGCCCCCCAGACGAAATCCTGCCCCGCCATGTCAAAGTTCCTCAGCATCAGCGCGCGCCTGAGCGCGTCTTTCTTTTTTCTCATCTTTCTCAACATCGGTCTGACCGGCACCGGGCTGTGGCTGATGGAAAGCAACAAAAACGCAGTCGACAATCTGATCGAGGTGCGCCTGGCCAACGAACGCCTGAGCACCCGCTGGGAAAAGCTCCTGGACATGAACATGATGCGCACCGAGGCCATCGCGCGCACCGAGGACCCCGCGACCATCCGGTATTTCCAGGCCGGGATTGAAAAGGACACCGTCGAAGCCCTGCAGGTGATCGAGGCCCTGCGCGCCAACCTGCTGGACCAGGAGGCCAAGGACCGGTTCCGGGACACCTACGACCACTACATCGTCTTCCGCGACGCCCGCCTGGCAGCCCTGCGGGCCAAGGCGCGCGGCGACCAAGCGGCAGCCACATCGTTCTTCGAGACCGACATGGCCCGGCTCGCCCAGCCCTACAAGGACAGCTTCAAGCTGCTGATCAGTTATTTCACGAACAAGATCGATGAGAACACCGCGACGATCCAGGCCAACAACAGCCGCGGCCGGATCATCATGCTGGGCCTGACCGGCCTGGCCCTGCTGATTGGATTGGGCCTGGGCTATATGATCAAACGCTCGATCACACGCCCGCTGAATCACGCAGTGCGCCTGGCTGAGGCCGTTGCGGCACGCGACCTGAGCCAACCGGTGGTCGTCCATGGACGAGATGAAACCGGCCGGCTGATGCAATCGTTGCACACCATGACCGGCAGCCTGACACACACGATCGGCCAACTGCGCGACGACGCCCGATCCATCGCCACCGCGGCACGCCAGATCACCGTGGGCAATCAGGATCTGGCCGCACGCACGGAGCACCAAGCCTCGTCCCTCGCGCAGACCGCGGCCACAATGGAGCAAATGACCGCCACGGTCAAGCAAAATGCCGACAATGCCCAACAGGCCAATGCCGTCGCCAGCTCCGCCGCCGAGGTGGCCCTGCGCGGCGGGCGCATGGTGGACCAGGTGGTTGACACCATGGCCTCGATCAACGATTCGGCACAGCGTATCGAGAGCATCATCGGGGTGATCGACAGCATCGCCTTCCAGACCAACATCCTCGCCCTGAACGCCGCGGTCGAGGCCGCGCGCGCCGGTGACCAGGGCCGCGGCTTTGCCGTGGTGGCCGCCGAGGTGCGGGCGCTGGCCCAGCGCAGCGCCGCGTCGGCCAAGGAAATCAAGAGCCTGATCGACGCCTCGGTCGCGGCTGCCGAGCACGGCAACGCGCTGGTCGCCGATACGCGCAGCACCATGGAAGACATCGTCACGAGCGTCCAGCGCGTGACGGACATCATGGGCGAGATCACCGCCGCCAGCCGCGAACAAACCATCGGTATCGAGCAGGTCAACATCGCCATGAGCCAGATGGATGAGGTCACCCATCAGAATGCGGCGCTGGTCGAGGAGGCCGCCGCCGCGGCCGCCAGCCTGCTCGGACAGGCCAATACCCTGGCCGCGCTGGTGGCGACATTCAGGCTGCGCGAGGACGATCCCCACACCCGTGCGCGCCCGCAGGGGGAGGTCAAAATCGGCGGATCGAGCATCGCGCCCGCGGGCGTCCTGGCGGCACCGGCCTGAACCCTTGCGGGCACAAAGTCAATATGCCTGCTCGAACAGGGCCAGGAAATCGTCCTCTGTCGTATGGCGCGGATTCCATCGATTGTAGTCGGCCTTGAAACTGCGTCGGGCCAGCTCGGGGAGCGCGTCCCGCACGACCCCTACGTCCCGCAGGCGGGCCGGGATGGCGAGATCGGCGCACAGCTCGCGGATCGCGACGATGCAGGCCCGCGCCGCCTCGAGCGGCGGCAGCCCGGCAACGTCGGCACCGAGAATGGCGGCGACATGCGCGTAGCGGTCGGGATTGGCGATCAGGTTGAATTGCGCAGCCACCGGCAGGCACACCGCATTGGCCAGCCCGTGAGGGATCGGGTATACGGCCCCCAGCGCCATCGCCATGCAATGCACATTGCCCAGGCCTGTGACGCCGAAAGACATCGCCGCCAGCGACGATCCGCACAACATGTCCTGCGCGGCGCGCGTATTCCCGCGATTGGCGAAAAACGGCCGGATCGCGCCGGCGATCAGCGCCATGGCATGCAGGTTGATCGCGTCCGAAAGCGGATGTGCATGTTTGGAAATGTAGGATTCGAAAGCATGAACGAAGGCATCGATGCCCGCGTTCGCGGCCACACGCGCGGGCAGCGAGCGCACCGCTAGTGGATCAAGGATCGCGAACCGGGCCGGGCAATACACCGCATGCCGTATGGCCATCTTGACGTTGCGTCCGGTATCGCTGATCACGCACGCGCCCGATACCTCCGAGCCCGTCCCCGCCGTACTGGGAACCGCGATCAAGGGCAGGGGCGGCACATCGAAGCGGTCCGTCCCCTCGTAATCGGCGATGCACCCGCCATTGGTCATCAGGATGCAGACGGCTTTGGCGACATCGATAGTGCTGCCGCCACCGAGGGCCAGGATTGTCTGTGCCTCCAGCGCACGGCATTGCGAAAATGCCTTGCCCACTGTGGTGTCGCTGGGCTCGGGCTCGACCTCCTGGAAAATCTCGACCACGACGCCGCGTTCCCGCAGCGATTCTCGGCAGGCCAGAAAGATCGCGCTGTCGACCATTGCCGGATCGACGACCGCAAGCACGCGTGCGGCACCCAGCGCCGTCAGGATGTCGGCCAGCCTGGCATGCGCGCCTTCTCCGAAATAGACACGCGTCGGGCAGGTGAACGAAGGAATGTCTTTCATGGTGGCGGCCTCATGCGGGGGTCTCGGGGGATTCCTGCGGCGCAGGATCGGGGCGCGGGACGGACACGCGTATGCAAATGTTCTTGACCTGGGTATACGACAACAGGGCGTCCAGACCCTTTTCGCGCCCGAACCCGGATTTCTTGTAGCCACCGAACGGCAACTCGACCCCGCCGCCGGCGCCATACGTATTGATGAAGACCTGCCCCGCCTTCACCTGCTGCGCAAGCCAGTGAGTGGCCCCCACATCCCTGCCCCAGATTCCCGCCACCAGCCCGTATTCCGTATCATTGGCGAGTGCGGCGGCCTCTTCGAGCGTGTCGAACGGAACGATGGACAGCACCGGGCCAAAGATCTCTTCCCGATGCACCCGCATCGTGGAAGTCACGAGGTTCAACAGCGTGGGCATCACGAAATGCCCGCGGTCGATTCGGGCCTGTTCGAGTACGCGCCCTCCGGTGATGACCTCGGCGCCCTCATCGCGGCCGGTCGCGATGTAGCCCTCGACCTTGGCCCGCTGATCCGCGCTGATGAGCGCACCCAGGTCACCGTCCATCAGGCCGGGCCCCACCTGCAAGCGATCATTCAAGGCGGCGAGCCGTTCCACGACCCGCAGATGTATGCCTCGCTGCACCAGCAGGCGCGAGCCTGCCGAGCATGTCTGGCCCGAGTTGGGAAAGGCCCCCCGGAGGACAGCGGGTAGCGCCTCATCCAGATCGGCATCCGACAAGAGGATATTGGGCGATTTTCCACCGAGTTCCAGCAGCACGGGAACAATGTTGGCGGCCGCCGCCTGCATCACATGGACGCCCGTGGCCACCGATCCCGTGAAGACCACCAGGTTCACGCCCCGATGGGCAGCGAGGGCGGCGCCGGCCTCGTACCCATAGCCGGGAACCACATTGAGCACACCCTCAGGCAGGCCTTCCTCATGGCAGATCCGCGTCAACTCGAGGACACCGAGGCACGCCAGTTCCGCGGGCTTGAGGACGACCGTATTGCCGCAGGCCAGAGCGGGCGCCAGGCCGCGCGAGGCGATCTGCAAAGGATAATTCCAAGGCACGATCTGCGCGGTCACACCCAGCGGCTCGCGGACGGTGAAATCGACATACTCGGAGCCTAGCGGGATGGAGGAACCCAGGATCTTGTCGGCGACCCCGGCGTAGTACTCGAAGAACCTCGCGGCGGTCCTGGCATCGGCGAGCGCCTGCTTCAAGGGCTTGCCAGTGTCCTGGCTCTCGAGGCGGCCCAAGGTGTCCTGCTCGCGCAGGAGGCGGGCCGATATGGCATGGAGGATACGGGCGCGTTCCGCTGGCGGACGGCTCGCCCACGGCGCCGCGGCGCTTTGCGCCGACCGCACGGCATCATCGACGTCCTCGGCCCGGCCGCGCGCCACCTGGGCGAGCAGCGCGCCCGTGGCCGGATCCTGCACATCCAGAGTCTCGCCAGCGCGCGCCGGGACCCATCGACCATGTATGAAACACCCGTAAGTTGCCATCGACATATATCGTCCTGATTCAGTTTGTCTTGAGTGAGGCTCGTTGATACCAAGCACTAAGGGGAGCCAGCGGCTTCGATGATGTATGAGCCGCCGAGATAGGCCTCGGAAATGCGCGGATTGTGGCGCAGCGCCGCACTGCTGCCTTCCAGCACGATACGGCCGTTTTCCATGACATACGCCCGGTCCGAGATGGCCAGCGCCTGCAAGGCCATTTGCTCGACCAGCAAAATGGTCGTCCCGTGCCCGCGCAGGGCGACCAGCGTGCGGAAGATGTCCCGCGCGACCAGGGGCGCCAATCCGAGTGACGGTTCGTCCAGGATCAGCATGCGGGGATCGGACATCAGCGCGCGCGCGATCGCCAGCATCTGCTGCTCGCCGCCGCTGAGGGTGCCCGCGAGCTGTCCGCGCCGCTCACGCAGGCGTGGGAATAAGCCGAACGCGCGCTCCACATGATCGGCCAGCCGCCGAGGATCCTTGCGAAGCAGGAAGCCTCCAAGGAGCAGGTTTTCATGGACGGTCTGGTCGGTGAAGACCTGCCGTCCCTCAGGCGCCATGGCGATGCCCATCGCAACGCGCTCGGATGCCGTGGCCCGGGAGACGTCGCTCCCATCGAATCGCACGATGCCAGTCGCCGGCGCCAGGCCGGTCACGCCACGCAGCAGGCTGCTCTTGCCCGCACCGTTCGCGCCGATCAGCGCAACGATCTCACCTCGTGCGATCTCGAGAGACACCCGCTCGACCGCCCGGATGGGGCCGTACGCCACGCTCAATTCCTGAATGCTCAACATGCGGCGGCCTCCAGCGACCCAAGATCCTCGTCGGTGCCCAGGTACGCCTCGATGACCCGCGGATCGGCCTGTATTTGCCCCGGGTTCCCGTCGGCGATGACGATCCCCCGATCGAGCACGACGATGTGATCTGATATGCCCATGACCAGGCCCATGTCGTGCTCGACCATCAACACCGCGACCCCTAGGCCGCCGATCTTGCGGATGAGGCGTCCGAGTTCGGCCGTCTCCTGGGGATTGAGGCCGGCGGCAGGCTCGTCGAGCAAAAGCAGCGCCGGTTCGCCGGCCAGGGCGCGCGCCAGTTCCACGCGCCGCTGGACGCCGTAGGGCAGGCTGCGAGCCTGTGTGCCTGCATGGTCGCTCAGCCCCGCGAACGCGAGCACCGCCGCCGCGTGACCCAGCGCCTGGCTCTCGGTGCGCCCCGGAATCCGGGTATGCGCACCAACCAGCACATTCTCCATCACCGTCATGTCGCCGAACAGGCGCAGGTTCTGGAACGTGCGGGCGATGCCGAGCCTGGCGCGCTCGTGCGCGCTCGCCCGGGTAATGTCCCGCCCGTTCAAGAGGATGCGTCCGCTATCCGCTGCGATGACGCCCGTGATGATATTGATGAGAGTGCTCTTGCCGGCGCCATTGGGGCCGATCAGAGCATGGATGCAGCGCGCTTGCATATCCAGTCGGACATCGCTGGCGGTGACCACCCCACCGAAGGCCTTGCCGATGCCCCGTAGCGCCAGCAGAGGTTCGCCGGTGTCCCGTTCCGGCGCTCGGACGGGCATCGCCGGCAGCGGGTCGGGCAGGCGTAACGACAGGCGATTTCGCAGCGGCATGGAATCTAACAGCCCGACGATCCCCCGCGGCATGAGATACAGGGCGAACAGCAGCAAGGCGCCATAGACGAAGTGCTGGGCAAACGGCCATCTGGCCAGATAGGTCTCGGTCAGCGTCAACACGAGGGCGCCGGCCAGCGGCCCGTGCAAGCGCCCCGCTCCGCCCAGCAGTACCAACAGCAGGATGAAGATGGACAGTTGAAAGGTGATGAAATCGGAATTGAAGTACTGGTTCTGCTGCGCGACAAGCGCGCCGCCGAGGCCGCAAAAAGCGGCCGCGATCACAAACGCCATAGTCTTGTACCGGTAGACGGAAATCCCCGCACATTCGGCGGCAATCTCATCGGTCTGCAATGAGAGCAGAGCCCGGCCGAAGCGGCCCCGCAGAAATCGCGCGATGATTGCGTACGAGACGACACAAAGAACGATGACCAGCACCACCCATTGCCGCATGGTGAAGGGTTCGTCCGCGTGGCTGATCGGCACGATGCCATAGATGCCTTGCGCGCCCCCGAAAAGATCGGTCCACTCGGTCACGATCTTTTCGACGACGATGCCGAAGGCCAGCGTCACCAAAGCTAGGCTTGGCCCCTTGACACGAAGCGACGGCAATGCGATGAGGACGCCAGCCAGCGCCGCGATCAACGGTGAGGCCGCCAGGGCCCAGGCGGCGGGAACCTCCAGACGGGTGGTAAGCAAGGCCACCGTATAGGCACCCACCGCGAACAGCCCAGCCTGCCCGAGCGATTTCTGGCCGGCATAGCCCGCCAGCACATTCATGCCCGTGGCGCACAGGAAATACACGCCGCCCATGAACAGGATCCGCAGGTAGAAATCATTGTCCAGGTGAAAAGCCAGCGCTATCAGCGCCAGCCCCGCACTGAAAGCCGAGACGTTCTGGCGCAGGAAGGATGTGAGCGATCTCATACTTTCTCCGCGACGCCTTTGCCGAACATGCCGTTGGGGGCGATGCTCAGGACCACGATGACGAGGACGAATACGACGATCTCACGCCACTGCGCGCTCCACAGCCCCGTCAGCGATTCGACCACGCCGATGATGAGCCCGCCCAGCATGCAGCCCCGCGGATGCGACAGCCCGCCGATGATCGCCGCCGAGAACCCCTTGAGCGCGATGAGCAGGCCCATGAACAGCGACGCCGACACGATCGGCGCGATCAGGACCCCACTCAGGCCGGCCAGCGCGGAACTAGCCACGAAGCTGATCGTCATGACCGCCGTGACGTTGATGCCCATCAGCGCCGCGGCATCGCGATTCAGCGCCACCGCGCGCATGCAGCGCCCCATGCCGGTATGGCGCATGGAGTAATCGAAGGCGCCCAGGATCAGGAACGCCAGCACCAGCACCACCACCTCTTGGGAGCGGAATCCTACCCCCGCCAGCCGCAGCACCCCATCGCCTAGCGGGGCGGCCAACATGCGCGTTCCCGGCCCCCAGATCAGCAGGGCCGTGCTCTGCATGACGATGCCGAATCCAATCGTGCTCATGACCCAAGACATACCTGGCTTGCCCGCAAAGGGCCGTATCGCCGCCAGATACAGCGGCCAGCCGATCAGACCCATGGCGACGGTCGCGGCCAGGGCCGCCAGAGTGTAGACCCAGGGATAGGACGCGGGATCGATGCTCAACGCGCTGGCGACCAGGCCCGTGGCAGCCAGGCCCATGAAGGCACCAACGGACACAAAATCGCCCTGGGCGAAATTGAGCGTACGCGTGGTAGCGTAGGTCAGACTGAAGCCCAACGCGACCAGCGCATAGATCGCACCGATCGTCAGGCCGCCGACGAGCGCTTGCAAAAGTGTGATCAACATCGCGATCCTCAGGCGTGAGGCGGTTATTTCTTGAAGTCGGCGGGCTGCAGACCCGCGAGCACGTCGTCATTGAAATCCACGACCTTGCCATCCTGCCATTTGGACCAGTGATAATCCTTGGCCTGCAGGCCCTCATGCTGCTCCGCGGTGAACGGCGGATCGTAGACCTTGACCAGCCCCTGCACGGGCTTGGCGAGCGACTCCAGCGCCTGCTTGACTGCCTTGCCCTCGAACGTTCCCGCCTGCTCCGCTGCCGCCCTCCAGACCAGCACAGTGTCGTAGGCCTGCGTGGCTGCCCAGAACATCGAGGGATTCGCCAGCTTGGAGCCGATCCGCTCGAACAGCTTGCGACCATCGTCCGAATGCACTGCGCTGGAGGTGGTCAGGAAGACCGGCCATTCCATGAGCTTCGGCCCGGCTACTTCTGGAAAACCGCTGAACGAGGCGGCCCAAGTGGTCAGCATCCGGGGGAAATAGTTCAGCTTCTCCATGCTGCGCATCAGGTGCCCCAGCGGCGCGGCTTGCGCCCAGACCAGCAGAGTATCCACTCCGGCGGCCTTGGCGTTGCTCAGTTGGGACGTCATGTCCGTGTCGCGCGCATCGAACTTCTCGATAATGGCCGGCTGAATGCCATGCAGGGCGGTGATTTCCTCCAAATCCTTCAGCCCGGCCTGCCCATAGCCGGTCGTCTCGGCGAACAGCCCGATCTTCTTGATCGTTGGGTCCTTGCTTGCGTAGGCGACGAGCGCCGCGGCCTGCTCCCGGTCCACCATGGAAATCCGGAATATATAGTTGTCCTTGCCTTTGGATTCCGTGATGGCGGTGGCCGAGGCGCTCGAGACGAGGACGGGCATGTGCTTCTGATCGGCGATATGCTTCCAGGCCAGCGCATTGCCCGAATTGGTCGGCCCGAACACGACGGCCACCTTTTCGCGGTCGATGAGGTCGGTCATGTTCTGGATGGACTTGGGCGGTTGGCCGAGATCGTCACGCACGAGAAACTCGAGGGGCTTGCCGAGAACGCCGCCCTGCTTGTTGATGTCCTCGACCGCGGCGGTGATGCCCATGACACCGATCTGCCCCGATTCGGCCGAGGGCGATCCCGAGATATCGCCGTTGTAGGCGATCTTGACGGTTTGCGCCTGGGAGGCGCTGGCCAGCGCCACAGTGGCGGCCAGAACAGCTAGTTGGTGTGCCAGTTTCATTGTCTACTCCTGTTGAGCGCCAGCTTTCATGCCGGCTGTTGTGAGCGAGGCGGTGCCGGCCACCGCGTATCTACGGCCGGCGGCTCCGCGACTTCGAGGCTGGCCGCGAGCGCGGCCGGCAGCACGATTTCCATGTCCAGCAGAAACCCGGACAGGGACTTTCCATGGGAATCCAGATTCAGGGCATCGTTGACGCCACCGTCCAGGATGCCGTCCAGGACGTAGTTGATCGCATGCAGCTGGGGCAACAGGTAACGGCTCACCTGGTGCGGCGCGCGGTGGCGAAACAGGTCCTCAACACGCTCCACGGTCACCTGGTCGACGATGGCGCGATAGAACTCGGGGCGGTAGGCAATGACGCTGATGTTCGAGCGGTTACCCTTGTCGCCGGTGCGGCCATGCGCAATCTGGTACAAGCGGATGCGCGTCACGGATTGATCGGTCATGATGGTCTACTGGAAAATGAAATAGCTGGCCTCGATCCCGGCCCGGTCGACATAAAAAGACCGGGTTTCGAGCCGGCGACGGATCGCCGTTCGCACGCCGCCGCCACCTGCGGGCCCACAGGTATACAAGGCGTTGACCTCGTGCAACAGGTGCTCGGCCGCCTCCAGCGTTTGGAACTTGCCCGCCACGCGCAAGCGGACATCGCGCGCGCCGCCGGCCGCAATGGCCCCGAGCATCCTGCCACCATCATCGGCAAGGATGCTGCAGACTCCGATCAGATCGAAACGCAGGGGCTGCCCACTGTCGGCGCGCAAGCGCAGCACGTCCGCGGCCAACCGCGCGCGCGCTTCGGCGCGCGGCCCGGCGTAGGAAATCTCGCCTTCGGCCAGCCAGCCACCTTCGTAAAACGCGCTGACCTTGAGCGTCTCCGGCCTGGGATGGCCCTGCACGCCCTTGAGCGCGACACGGTTCTCGCCCACTTCGGCCACTCTGGCCTGCGTAATGTCGGCCGTGACGTCCGGCGTCAAATAGGCGCCCGGGTCATGCAGTTCATAGAGCAACTGCTCTTTGACCGTGCGCCCGTCGACCACGCCGCCTGTGCCGTTCGCCTTCCCGATCACGCAATGGCCATCGGCGTCGATACGGGCAATGGGAAAGCCCACGTTGTGCAGCGCCGGGACGTGCTTGAATCCGGGATCGGCAAAATATCCGCCGGTCACCTGCGCACCGCACTCCAGCAGATGGCCCGCCATGGTGGCGGCGCCAAGGCGCGGCCAGTCGTCTGGCGACCAGCCATAGTGCGCCATGGCGGGTCCGACGGTCAGCGACGGATCCGCAACCCGGCCGGTCACGACAATGTCCGCGCCGTCGTCCAGGGCTTGCGCGATCTGCTCCGCACCCAGATAGGCATTCGCGCTGACTAGAGCACCGCAGGGCGTGGCTGGGCCGGCGGATTGCCACTGGCGCACCTGCGGATGCACCATCATGTCGTCTCCGCGCAGGACCGCGATGCGAGGCGGCCGCAGGCCCATCCCATGCGCCATCCGATCGATCACCCGCGCCGCCGCCACGGGGTTGGCGGCACCGAAGTTGCCGACGATGCGTATGCGATGCTGCAGACAGCACGCCAACACCGGGGCCAGCATGGATTGCAGCAAAGGCTCATAGCCTTTGTCGGGATCCTCGCGTCGCGCGAGCTGCGCCAGCGCCAGGGTGCGCTCGGCCAGCGTCTCCAGGATCAGTACGCGGCGTCCGGGGCATTTCGCAAGCGTATCGACCACCGGCGCGATGGCGTCCACCCGGTCGCCCGAGAATCCGGCGCCGCACCCCACCCATAGAAACTCCGCATCGCGCATATCTGTGCCGCCCCGATAATCGTCTTGAACCGATGGGAAACGATTCTGCGTTCATGCCAATTAAAAGTAAAATCGAAAATTCTGAATGGTTAATCCAAAATTCGGATGAATATATCGACACGCCAGCTCCGCGCCTTCGTCGCCGCGGCCAAGCACCAGCATTTCACTCGGGCGGCCAAGGAAATGTGCTTGTCGCAGCCGGCTTTCAGCGCGCTGATCAAGACCCTGGAAGAGGACCTCGGCGCGCAGCTCTTCGCGCGTAGCACCCGTAAAGTGGAGCTAACCCCCTTTGGCCGGTTGTTCCAGACATTCGCCCAGCAATCACTGCTCGAAACAGACACGGCGCTGCGCAACTTGCAGGATTACGCCTCCGGACGCATCGGCCGGGTGCACGTGGCGGCCCTGCCCTCCATCGCGGCCAACTGGCTGCCCTCCGTATTCGCGCAATTCCGGCAGGACTTCCCGGCAGTGACGGTCGGCTTGAAAGACCGGATGTCGGAAAACTGCATCGCCCTGCTCGCCGATGGCGAAATCGATCTGGCGCTGGCGACCGCCAGCCACTATTCTGTGGAACTCGAGCGCGAGTTCCTCTGGCGCGACGGCTTTCACCTGATCTGCCCGAAGGACCATCCCCTGGCGCGGCAGTCCGAGCCGATCACGCTCGACCATATCGCCGCCTATCCTCTGATCAATTTCGTGCGTTTCAGCAGCATACGCCAGAGCCTGGACGCCAGCTTTGGAGAGCGAAGGGTCAATACCGTCCTCGAGCTGGAGCACCTGGCTACGGTTGGCGCCATGGTCGAGCGCAACCTAGGCGTGAGCTTGGTCCCTTCGCTGACGCTGTATCAATTCGACAGCCCAGCGCTGGCGGTACGGCCCCTATGCGAACCCTCGCTGTACCGCAACATCTATATTTTCCGCCGCAAGAACCGCAACCTCACGTTCCCCGCAAAAGCGCTGTATGACCTGGTGCTGAAGCACGTCCGCGACCTGGGCGCGGCAGGCGAAAGCTGAAACTGCGCGGCATATCGCTCCGGTATACTGGCCGCCATGTCCGCCACCTCGCCAACGAACATGCGCCCTCCCGGAGACCGGCTGGTGTTGGCCTGCCTCGCGGCCATGGTCTGTCTGTGGACCGTCCTGTGCGCCATCAGCCACAAGGCGCCCGACCTGGACGGCATGGAGGAACTCGTCTGGGCGGCCAGCCTGGAACTCGGCTACACCAAGCATCCGCCGCTGCCTTCCTGGTTCATGCACCTGGCGACCGAGGTCCTCGGCCGCCCGATCTGGCTGCCCTTCCTCATGGGACAGCTGTTTTCCGCACTCGGCCTGTGGTTCGTCTGGAAACTGGGCTGCGAGATCACGAACCGGCGACTGGCGCTGATGGCCACCCTGCTGGTCTCGGTCACCGCCTATTTCTCGCTGCGCGGCACGATCTACAACCACAACACGGCGCAGCTCTGGTCGATCGCCTGCGCCACCTGGCTGTTCTACCGCGCGTTGCGCGACCAACGCCTGGGCGACTGGTTCTGGCTGGGCGTGGTCAGCGCCCTGGCGATGATGACCAAGTACAGCGCCCTCATCCAGTTCGCGGCCTTCTTCCTGGCCATGCTCGCCGCCGGCAGCTTCGGGGATGCGCGCACTTGGCGCGGCCTGGGCATCGCCCTGGCAGCCTTCCTGGCCGCCGTGTCGCCACATCTCATCTGGCTGGCCGACAATCGTTTCGAACCGCTGCTGTACGCGGATGCCTCCATCGCCGTCCCCACCCGCCTGCAATCGCTCTCGCTGATGCTGGATTTCGTGCTCGACCAGGCCGGACGCCTCGCGCCGATGGCAGTGGTGCTGATCGCCTGGACGATCTGGCAGCGCCGCAAGGGTTACAGGGGCCGGGGCGCCGCCCCCGCCGGGGAACGTCCGGCATCGGACCCTGTGCGGTACTACCATGCCTTCGCGCCCGCGGACCGGCGCTTCCTGCTCTGGGTGGGGCTGACCCCGCTGCTGTCCACGCTGCTGGTGTCCGCCGTGCTGGGCACGCGCCTGGAAGCCTCGTGGGCCAGCACGTTCTTCATCCTGTTCGGCTTTTACGCCGCCTGGTGGCTGCACGGGCCGCAGGCCCTGCAACTGCGCCGCATCCTGATCCTGGTGGCCGCCGTCCACGTCGCCATGGCGGCGGGCTATGCCCTGGCGCGCGGCCCGCTGGCCTGGGAAACCGGCCGCGCGGCGCGCTCGACCTACCCGGGGCCGGAGCTGGCGAGCATCGTGCTGGCCCGCTGGAACGAGCACCAGCCGGGACGCCCGCTGCGGGTGGTGGTGTCCAATACCTGGATGGGCGGCAACATCGCGGTACACGTGGGCAATCGCACCCAGGTGTTCATCGATGCCGACGAGGCCGAGTCGCCCTGGTTCGCCCCGGGCACGGCCCTGGCATGCGGCGCGGTGGTGGCCTTCAGCGACAAGGGCCGCGCAGCGCCCACCGCGGCCGTGCGGGCTTTGTACGACGCGGCCCCCTGGCGAGGCGTGACCGAGTTGCACTGGTCATCGGAACGCAGCCCCCTGATCGACCTGCACTGGGCGGTCCTGCCGGCGACGCCGGACTGCCAGCACCCCTGACACGGCGATTCAGTTGGGACGGCCGGCCGCCATCGGACGCATATCGCGCCCGGCCGAGAGCAAGGCCTCGAAATGCCGCGCCAACAAGGGCTTGGAAAACAGGAAGCCCTGGCCGAAATCGCAGCCGGCCGCCGCCAAGAGCTCGTATTGGGCGCGGGTCTCGATGCCCTCGGCCACGACTTTCAAGCCCAGCTTGTGCGCCAGCAGGATGATGGCCTCGCACAGCGCCAGATCGGGCCCTTGCGGTCGCAGGTTCGAGACAAAGGACTGGTCGATCTTGAGATAGTCGATGGAGAATTTTCCCAGATAGGACAGGGATGAATAGCCGGTGCCGAAGTCATCCAGCGAAATCTGAATGCCGGCCTCGTGGAAGGCGGCGATCTGCTGATCGATGCGCACCGCGGAATCCAGCAAGATGCCCTCGGTGATCTCGATGGTCACTCCTGTGCCATCGAGGCCCAGCGTGTCGAGGTGGCCGAGCCAGAAACCCAGATCGATCCCCTCGTGGCGGAATTGCACGGGCGAGATGTTCACGCTGAGCTGCAGGCCGCTGGCGTAGTCGCGGCGCCAGTTGCGCGCCTGGCGGGTGGCCTCGCAGAACACCCAGTCGCCGATGCCCCGGATCATGCCGGTTTCCTCGGCCAGGGGGATGAACTCGGCCGGCGGGATGAGCCCACGCACGGGATGGTTCCAGCGCAGCAGGGCCTCGGCCTTGGCGATGCGCCCGGTCGAGAGCTCGACGATGGGCTGATAGGCGAGGAAGAACTGTTTCTGGTCCAGGGCCACGTGCAGGTCGTTGACCAGGCGCATGCGCGTCTGCGCCTGTTCCTGCATGGAGGCGGTGAAATAGCAGCTGCGGTTGCGGCCTTCGGCCTTGGCGGCATACATGGCCTGGTCCGCGTTGTTGAGCAGGACGTCGGCCTCGGTGGCGTCGTCGGGATAGAAGGTGATCCCGATGCTGGTCGAGATGAAGACGGTCTCCATCCCGAGGTGGAAGGGCTCGGAGAGGCGGCGCAGGATCTTGTGGGTGACGCGCTCGACGTCGCGGGTTTCATGGATGTCGTCGATCAGCACTGTGAACTCGTCGCCCCCCAGGCGCGCCACGGTGTCGCTTTGGCGCACGCAGCCGTTCAGGCGACGGGCGGCCTCCTTCAGCAATTCGTCGCCCACGGCGTGACCCAGCGTGTCGTTGATTTCCTTGAAGCGGTCCAGGTCCAGGAACAGCAAGCAGCTCCTGGTGTTGGTGCGCTTGGATTTCTTGATGCTTTGTTCCAGGCGGTCATGGAACATCTGCCGGTTCGGCAGGTCGGTGAGCCTGTCGAAATTGGCCTGCTTCCAGATGATGGCCTCGGCGCGCTTGATCTCGGCGATGTTCGAAAAGATCATCACGCGCCGATAGACCTCGCCGTCCTCGGTATACGAGGTATTGATGCTGAGCCACTCGGGGTAGAGCTCGCCGTTCTTGCGCTGGCCCCAGTGTTCCCCCTGCCAGCGTCCGGTGTCGAGCACGCCGCGCCACATGTTGCGGTAGAAATCGCGGTCGTGGCACGAGGAATTCAGACAGCGGACATGGCGGCCGATGACCTCGGATTCGTGCTGGCCGCGCAGGCGGACGAATGCGGGATTGACGTCGAGGATGAAACCCTTGGGGTCCAGCACCAGCATCCCTTCACTGGTGGCGCGATAGACCAATGAGGCGAGGCGCGCCTGGCGCTCGTCGTCGCTGACTTCGGGATTGCGCTCGCGCATCAGGAACAGGAAGCTGCGCCCCGTGGGGCCGAGCATCGACGTGACGGCGCCCGCGAGGCTGAACGGCACCCGCCCAAGGCGCAGGCCGGTGCTGCGCCAGGCGATCGAGGAGGCCTCGCCGGGATCGTCGAGGCGATCGAGGAAGGTCTGGATGTCGGGCAGCAGGTCGGAGGCCGGCAAGCCGATCGCAGAACCCCGCCGATAGCCGAACAAGCGTTCGGCGGCACGATTCAGATAGGTGACGCCGCCCTGGGGGTCCGTGGCGAGGAACGCGTCGCGCGCGAAGTCCCCGAGACGCAGCAAGGCAAGAATATGACTGCGATCCGGCGTGCTGCGCGGCAATTCCTGGGCGGCGGCCGTATCGGCGGTCAACACGTGAAAAAAAGTGTCGGCTGCGTTGTTCTGAGGCATGAAGCCGGTCCCTTGCCAGGGCCGCTAATGCCCCGCGCCAGCGGGCTCCTGGGATTGATCGGTAAAACCAAACTTTTTTAACATAAACACACATTCGGTACCATCGGGTTTACCCCTTCCACGACGGCCGAACTTTAGGGCCCCTCGCCGAAGTACTCCTTGAAGCGATGGCCGAGCTTGCGCGCCTTGGTGCGCAGATACTGCTCGTTGTAGGGATTGCGGTTGACCTGCAGGGGAATGCGCTCGGCGACCTCGATGCCCATGCCCTCGAGCTTGCGTTCCTTGCGGGGGTTGTTGGTCATCAGGCGCACGCGCGCGATGCCGAAATGCGCCAGCATCGGGCCGCACAAATCATAGCGCCGCATGTCGGCGGGAAAGCCCAATCGCTCGTTGGCCTCGACCGTGTCGGCGCCCTGGTCCTGCAATTGATAGGCGCGGATCTTGTTCACCAGGCCGATGCCGCGGCCCTCCTGGCGCAGGTACATGATGATGCCCCTGCCTTCATGGGCGATGCGCTGCATGGCCGCCTCGAGCTGGGCGCCGCAGTCGCAGCGCTGGCTGAACAGGGCATCGCCGGTCAGGCATTCGGAATGGATCCGCGCCAGCACCGGCCCGTCCGCGCCCAGGTCTCCCAGGGTCAGCGCAATGTGCTCCTTGCCCGTGCCGGGCTCGACGAAGGCATGGATATCGAAGATGGCCCAGGGCGTGGGCAACTTGCTGGAGGCGACGTACTGCAGGACCGCGCCCGCCGCGCCGCTGGCGCCCTCGCTGGCATGCATAGGATAGGCTCGAGAACTCGAAAAATGAACGGGCTATAGGTTACCACCAAAAAAAACCGGACCCCGCTCGCGCGGGATCCGGCCGCAGCCCCCCCGGGCCACACACAAAACCGTGGTCAGGCTTTCACACCCAGATAGCGTTCAATGATCTCGCCATTGCCATGCAGGTCGTTGGGCGTGCCTTCATAAACCATGTGACCATTGTTGATGATATAACAACGATCCGCAAGTGACAAAGCCGCCCGCACATTCTGCTCGACGATCACGATGGTGTTGCCGGCGTCCGCGAGCTTGCGGCACACCGCCATCAAGTCCCGCACGATCAAGGGCGCCAGGCCCTCGAAAGGCTCGTCCAGGAGGATGATCCCGGCGTTGCGGATCATCGCCCGGGCGATCGCGAGCATCTGCTGCTCGCCGCCCGAGAGCTGCTTGCCGCGGTTGCGCTTGCGCTCGGCCAGGCGTGGGAAGCTCTCGTAGATGTCGTCGAGCGTGCGCGGATTCTCGGCCGTCATCGCCGCCAATTGCAGGTTTTCCTGGACCGAGATCGAGCCGAACACCCGGCGCTCCTCGGGCACCAGCTGGATGCCCAGGGCGGCGCGTTCGTGGGGCGACAAATGCTGGATCTCGACCCCGCTGTGCCGGATGATCCCCGATTTGACCTTGGCCATGCCCATGAGGGATTTCAAGGTCGTGCTCTTGCCGGCCCCGTTGCGGCCCAGCAGCGCCACCACCTCGTGTTCCTCGACCCGCATCGACACATCGAACAGGATGTGCGAGTCGCCGTAGTAGCTGTTGATCTTGTCGACTTCAAGCAGGCTCATGATCGTCCATCCCCCCCAGATAAGCAGCCTGCACCGACGGATCCTGACGGATCTCGTCCGGCGTGCCTTCCGCCAGTTTGCAGCCTTCGTACAGCACCGTGATGCGTTCGGCCAGTTCGAACATGGCATCCATGTCGTGCTCGACGATGACCATGCTGCGGCCCTTGCGTATGGATTTCAGCAGCCCCACGACCAGCACGCGCTCCTCGGGTCCGAGGCCGGCCAGCGGCTCGTCGAACAGCAGCACATTGGCGCCCGTGGCCAGCGCCAGGCCGATCTCCAGGCGGCGCTTTTCCCCATAGGACATCTCGGACACCAGCATGTCGGCATGGGCGCTCAGGCCGACCATGCCGATGGCCGCATTGACCTGCTCGTCCAGCGCGTGCGAATGCAGGCTCTTGAGCATGTCGTTGCGGAACTTGCCGCGGCTGCGCGCCAGCACCGGGATCATGACGTTCTGGCGCACGGTGAGGTGCTCGAACAGCTGGTTGATCTGGTAGCTCTTGCTCATGCCCAGCTGGCACACCGCCGTCACGCCGATCCCGGTGATCTCCTGGCCGCGGAAGTACACCTTGCCGGTGGTGGTGGGCAGCTCGCCCGCCAGCATGGCGAAGAACGTGGACTTGCCGGCGCCGTTGGGGCCGATCACGCCGTGCAGCTCGCCTTCGCGCAAGCTGAAGTTCACGTCGCTGACCGCCTTCAGGCCGCCGTATTGCTTGCCGATGCCGCGCGCCTCCAGGACGGGCGCGCCCGGCCGGCTGGTCTGCAGCGGCGGCACGATCGCGAGTTCGGACGAGGCCTCGACACTGGCCCCCTCGTCGATGTCGGCCGGCAGCCGGCCCCGGCGCGTGCGCACGAAATCCAGGACGGCCCCCGCCACACCATGGCGGAACACGGTCACCAGGATCACGAAGACAATGCCCAGGATCAGCTTCCAGTAGGGGCCGAGGTTGCCCACCTGCTGCAGGCCCTCGTACAGATAGAGCCAGATGGTGGCGCCCAGCAGGGGTCCGAGCAGCGTGCCGGCGCCGCCCATCACGGTCTGGATGACCAGTTGCGCCGAGGTGTCCAGCGCGAAGGCATCCGGCGGCATGTAGGATTGGAACACCCCCAGCAGGCCGCCCGCCAGGCCGCCATAGGCCGCGGCCACGATGAACACGGTCAGCTTGTAGGACTGGATCGAATGCCCCAGCGCCATGGCGCGTTTGGGGTTGCCCCGGATGGCCTTGAGCACCGCGCCGAAGGGCGAGCGCACGATGCGCCGCGCGATCAGGTAGCCCACGAAGAAGAAGACCGCCACGAACCAGTACATCGGCCAGCCGCTGGAGATGTGGATGTCCACGAAGCCCAACGACAGCTGCGGCGGCGGCACGCCGGCAATGCCGTTCTCGCCGCCGGTGTACTCCTTGAACGAGGAGTTCTCCAGGAAAAAGAACATTTCGCCGAAGGCCAGCGTGCTCATGGCGAAGTAAATCCCCGTGCGCCGCAGCGTGAGGTAGCCGATCACCAGGCCCGCGACCGCCGCAACGACCGTGCCGATCAGCAGGGCCACCAGCATGTTGGGCACCAGACCGGCGGTCAGCAGGTACGCCGTGACAAAACCGCCCGTCCCGTAGAAGGCCGCCTGACCGAAGGACAGCAGGCCCGTATAGCCGAACAGCAGGTCGAAGCCCAGGCCGAACAAGCCCCAGATCAGGATCCGGGTCAGCAGGTCGGGGCTCATTCCCAGGTAAGGCAGGACGAAGGGTGCCGCGATCAGGCACAGTCCCACGATCATTTCAGGAAGTTGTCTGCGCATACCGCCACCAGAGGCCGATCGTTGTGATGCGGAGGGCGCCTCCGCGCTCCGATGGCCCGCGCCCTGCGCGGCCACCGTGCTTTCATGTACCGTGCTCATTCACGTCCCTCCTGTCCCATCAAGCCCTGCGGCCGGAAGATCAGCACCAGGGCCATTGCCACGAACAGCATCACGTCGGAGTACTGCGGATTGATCATCGCGGTCAGGCTGAGGATTTCACCAGCGATGATGCCGCCGACGATGGCGCCGGGGAATGAGCCCACCCCGCCGATCACCACCACCACGAAGGACTCCACCAGATAGCGGAATCCCATGTCCGGCGTGAGCGCGACGATGGGCGAATTGATCACCCCCGCGAAGCCCGCGGCCATGGCGCCGAGGCCGAACACGAGCAGGAATGTGCGCTTGATGTTGATGCCCAGGGCATCGACCATCTGCGAGTCCTCGATGCCGGCGCGCACGATCAGCCCCAGGCTGGTGCGATACAGCACGAAGTACAGCAACAGCAGCGAGGCCGCGGCGATGCCCAGAGTCTGCAGGCGATACAGCGGATAGATCAGCGAGCCGATGTGGGCGATCCCCATCCCCCATTCCGGCGGCGTGACCGACAGGCTGACGCCGCCATAGATGCCGCGCACGATCTCGACGAGGATGATGCTGATGCCGAACGTGACCAGGATCTGGTCCTCGGGCGGGCGGCTGTAGTACTTGCGCATCAGGCCGCGTTCCATGACCAGGCCCGCGGCCAGCGCCACCGCGGCGCCGCCGGCCACCGCCAGCACGAAGGAATCCGTCAGGCTGTAGACCGTATATCCCGCATAGCCCCCGACGACGAACAAAGCGCCGTGGGCGAAATTGATGACGCCGAGCGTGCCATAGATGATGGTCAAGCCGGTACTGATGAGCGCAAGCAACAAGCCGGTGGCCAGCCCGTTGAACAACTGCGATAAAAACAAGGACATGCTCGGCATCTGAACGCCCTCCTCTGATCCTTTGTTCCCCTAGGCCCCGGGCACACTCCCCCCGCGAGGAGCGCGCCCGGGCGCGGGACAGCACGTGAACCTGGACTTAGACGTAGTCGCCCAGCTTGCAGCCGAGCAGGCCCAGCGGCGGCAGAACGTCCGTGCCGTTCACGATCTCCACGACCTCGTAGTAGTCGTCCGGGTTCTTCATGTCGGCTTTCTTCTTGCCGCGCAGGATCGGGAAGTTGCAGTTCGCCTGGTGGTCCTCGGGCCGGAAGGTCAGCTTGCCCACCGGCGTGTCCCGGGCCTCGCCGGATTCCAGCGCCTTGACGACGTCGACCGGATAGAGGCTGCCGGCCCGCTCGACGGCATCGGCCCACAACACCAGGGCCAGGTAGGCGTACAGCGCCGAATCCCGGGGCTTGCCGCCGAATTTCTTGTCGTAGGCATCGACGAAGTCCTTGGCGATCGGGTTGTCGTCCTGCATCGTCCACCAGAAGCCCTGCGCAAGCAGCGCGCCCTCCATCATGTCGGCGCCCAGCTCCTTTTCGACGAAGGCCGAGGAGTACGGCACCACGACCTTCATCTTGTCGAGCAGGCCGAACTGTTTGGCCTGCTTGATGGCGTTGACCGCGTCAGCCCCATAGGCCACGCACACCAGCACGTCGGCGTCGGTGTTGGCGATGTTGATGAGGTACGAGCTGTAGTCCTTGGCGCCCAGGGGGTGGACCTGGTTGGTGACGGTCTTCCAGCCTTCCTTCTCGGTGAACTCGGTCATGGACTCGGTGGTCGTGTGGCCGTAGGTGTAGTCCGGCGTCAGGTAGGCGGCCTTGCGGTCCTTGCCGAGCTCTTTGGCGACCACCGGCGCGATGGCCTTGCAGGCCATGTAGGCGTAGTAGCCCACGCGGAAGCCGTAGCGCTGGCAGTCCACGCCCGTCGTCTCGTTCGAGCCCGAGATGGCCGTGAAGTACGGGGTGTGCTCGCGCGTGCAGACCTTCTGCAAGGCGATGGCCACCGCGCTGCTGGTGCTGCCGGCGATCATCATGGCCTTGTTGTCGTGGATGAACCGCGTGGCCGCCTGCACCCCGGTGTTGGGCTTGGTCTCGGCGTCGGCGATCCCCAGCTTGAGGGTCTTGCCCAAGATTCCTTTCTTGAGCAGGGGCGAGATCTTCTGCACCTGCGGCGCTCCGGCATTGATCTGCTCGGCGGCCAGCTCATAGCCCCGTTGCTGTTCGGCGCCCTGGGCCGAATACGGCCCGGTCAGGTCGACGGTCAGGCCGACGAACACCGAATCCCCGTCGGAGCCCGCAGGCCATGCCCCCAGCGGTTTCTTGTCTTCGGCCATGGCAACCCGGGCAGCGCCCGGCAACAGCATGCCGCCGGCCACACCGGCCGCGCCCGCCTTCAGTACCGAGCGGCGCTGCACGCGTGCCTTCATGGCCTTGCCCAAAGTCTTCTTGTCATCCATTGCTTGTCTCCTGAGTGGTTGGGTCCGGACATCGGGGACGTCCGGTATGACGTCAGTTTCCAGTGCAGCCTCTGCAATTCTTTTTGATATTCGAACCAGCTTTGTTTTTATGTCGGCAGATAAACGAACCTCGCTTATTGCTGCATGCCGCTATTAGTAAGATTTGAAACTTACGCAAAACTTACGCAATCAGGACACGGATTTATTCGCTTCGGACACCCTCGGGCCATGCGTGAGCCTGTCGCGGCATCACGCAATATCCAATACGCTGTTTTCAAAAGATTTATTGGCGAACGAGACACTGCCCGGGAGTCCGGGATCAGGGTAATTCCCTAAGGGAAAACGGCAGTGCGGAAAAATCCGCTTTTTCCAGCTTCAATATGCGCCGGCCGGTGCGGCCGACGACAGATCATTCAAGCCAAAATGATTTTCGACGCATATTCGCGCCGGGTCTCGAGAGCCGGATCCCTGCGCGGCCACACCAGGCCCACGCCGTCGTCCTCGTAGCGCGGGAGCGCCTGGGGCATCCGCCGGACGGCGGATGGGCGCCCCTTGCATTCGGAAAGAAAATGAAATGTAATCAACGGGTCGCCTGACGCCCGCCCCGCCTTCGCAATTTGCGGCCTTGTGCGGCGGAACGCAGTGGTCCGACAGGCTTTCCGAAACCTCAGCACACTCCTTGCGCCCATCATCATGCGGTTCATTGCCGGCCTGCTATCCGTCGTCGTGCTCTGGGCAGGCCTTGCGCCGGCCGGCGCAGAAACGGGCGACGCATGGCCCGTCCCCCCGTCCCGTACCGTTCTGGCGAGCCCCTATGGGACGCTGTCGGTGCACGACAGCGCCTATGTGTACGAATCCACCCTGATGCTGGACGGCGCCGAGGTCGACCCCCTCGTCAAGGGCCTCATCACCATCAGCTATGCCTATCGCATGAAGAACCGCAGCATCGCCCTGATCAGCGTCGATACGGGCGATACGTCCTGCCCCATCCGCTATCATTGGATCGCCCTGCGAAAATCGGGCTATCGGATGACCGAGGCGTTCGGCTCGTGTTCACCCAAGATCCGGGTCGCCGCCCATGGCCACACCCTGGTGCTCGAAACGCCCAACGCCGACGACCCGGACAAGATCGACCGGTGGTCCTACGACGGCCGTTCAGTCAAGCGCCGCTAGCCGATACCGTGACCAGGACGACGTCCGCCGGACGCCGACAGCCGGCTGTCCGGCGCGGCTAGCCGGCCGGCCCGACGAGCCAGGGCGACACCAGCGCCAGAAAATCCGCGACCGGCATGGCTTGCCCGTTCAAGGTCACCCGCCCGGCGCTGTAGGCGAGTTCCAGCCGCGCGGCGCCGTCCTCGACCCGAACCAGGCCCGCGCGGACGAGCCGGCCCGTGACACCATCGAACAGCATGCTCGCCAGCGCCGCCGTGCGATCGGCGTCGCCGGGGTTCACACGCCGGGCGGTCTCGACCAGCATGGCCTTGGACACCTCCAGGTTCAGCCGCAACTGCCGGATGGCACG